>OGDS01000005.1_pt1 | contig 225400 bp, 198 predicted proteins | sample 1570351 | NCBI WGS metagenome assembly OGDS01 (sample SAMEA2581974, study PRJEB24529) | metagenome | biome: Human gut stool | place: China | collected 2011
GTTAAGCACGCCGCCAGCGTTCATCCTGAGCCAGGATCAAACTCTCATAAAAAGTGTCTGATTCCAGCCAGTTAAACTAACTAGCTAAAATACAATCCGTTCATCATCTGCATGATGTACTGTTTTAAAGGATGCATCTGTTTAAGATGCTGTTCGTTGAATAATTCTTAAAGAATTTTCAGGGTTGTTTTACTGTTCAGTTATCAGTGTTCATTACTGTCGTTTACGCCGACAGCTTTAATAGAATACCATTCATTTTAATGTTTGTCAACAAGTTTTTTTATTTTTTACAAAATTTGTTCAACCGGCTATCGACCAGATAAGCTCATTGTTAAACTTGCCATTGTAATATATGTAATAACATGATTGTTATAACCTGTTGCATTAAAGATATCCAAATCCCCAAATGCATCATCTTGCACTTTAGAGAAGATAAGAACCACTTACGTATAAGTGGTTCTTAGCGGAGAGGATGGGATTCGAACCCATGCGCCCGTGAAGACAAACGGTTTTCAAGACCGCCCCGTTATGACCACTTCGGTACCTCTCCATATTCCACATATTCATCTGTGTTTTATTCGTCTCGCTGACGACTTAATTATATTATCATTCGTATTATGTTTTGTCAACACATTTTTCAAACTTTTTTAAACTTTTTTATGTTTTTCATCTTCAATACCATTTTACAAGCTTCAAAAGTGGCTATTTCACTGGGTTTCAGACCAATATTTCCATTTCAGCTTTCCAATCTGTTTTCAGAGATACCAATGCAAAAAGACTGATAAAAATAATATAAATCTATATATCTGCTAAACACCTTAAGACAAATCCTGAAGGCAGGCTGGTGAAACAATATAAATCTATATATTATAATTAATATATAACACATAATAATCAATACATAATACTATACCACTACATATTACCATATCACTACATATTGTCTGGCACAGGTAATTTGCCTATGCCTTTAAAAATATCCTTGCTATGTCCATATCTTCTGGCGTTGTTACTTTTATATTCTTATAGTCTGCCATTGTCATTTTCACAGTCCTATCCATATAGTGCTCCACAACCATAGCATCATCTGTTATGTTGCCTGCTGTCTTATCATTATACAGCCTTTCGTATGCTTCTTTTATAAGACCAGCTTCAAACACCTGTGGTGTCTGTATCTGCCACAGTGTGCTCCTATCTGGTGTATTAACAGACATTCCAGCTTTATCAGCCACCTTTATTGTATCTTTTACCGGTACTGCTGCCACACACGCTTTATATTCCATTACATCCTGCATACAATTATATATTATCTGTGCAGTTACGCAGGGTCTTGCCCCATCGTGGATAAATATATAGTCCTCGCCTGATAACCATTCTTCATCCCTTGATAACTGCCCAGCCCCACTGCTCATCAGTGTTTGTATAAGCTCAAGTCCTGAATGTACAGAGTCGTAGCGTTCTTTGCCGCCCAAGGCTATACCTGCTATCTTTTTATAGCCATTTTCTTTAACAAGGGCTTTCATATAACCTGTATAGTCTTGGGATGTGACAATTATTATAGCATCTATAAACGGACTTTTCTCAAATACATCAAGGCTGTAGCTTATCAAAGGCTTTCCACCAACCACAAGGAACTGCTTTGGTATCTCACTATTCATTCTGGTTCCCTTACCACCAGCAAGAACTATAGCGCAATTCATATTCGTTCTCCTAATTTAAGGTTAGGTACTGCATTAAGGTCATATCCATGTCTTGTACCTGCCATATACTCATAATAAGCTGCACAACCAATCATAGCTGCGTTATCCGTACATAATATTGGTGATGGTGAATAGAACCTGATATTGTTCTTATCGCACTCTTCTGATAATGCTTTTCTAAGTGCAGAATTAGACGCAACTCCTCCTGCTACTGCAAGCTGGTTCATTCCTGTTTCTTTAGCAAGACTGATTGCTCTTGTTACAAGTGCTTCTACAACAGCTTTCTGGAATGAAGCCGCCACATCTGCCCTGTTAATTGTCTCACCTTTCATCTCCGCTGAATTAATGTAATTTAACACTGACGATTTAATTCCACTGAACGAAAAATCATATGGTGCATCATCAACATGTGCTCTTGGGAATACTATAGCATCAGGATTGCCCTCTTTAGCTATTTTATCAATCTTTGGTCCGCCAGGATAGCCAAGCCCTATTGCTCTTGCAACCTTGTCAAATGCTTCTCCTGCCGCATCATCTCTTGTTCTTCCTATTATCTCGTATCTGCCATAATCAACAACCTTTACAAGATGTGTATGTCCGCCTGATACTACAAGTGCAACAAATGGTGGTTTAAGCTCTTTATTCTCTATATAATTAGCCGCAATATGTCCTTCTATATGATGAACTCCTACCAATGGCTTGTCTGTTGCAAACGCTATAGCTTTAGCTTCCGCCACACCTACAAGCAATGCACCAACAAGCCCCGGTCCATATGTTACTCCTATAGCTGTTATGTCATCTAATGTGACATCTGCTTCTTTAAGAGCTTCTCGTATTACCGGATTAATATTCTCTATATGCTTTCTTGATGCTATTTCAGGCACAACTCCACCATATTCAGTATGAATTGCTATCTGAGTATTTATTACATTTGATAATACTGTTCTTCCGTTCTTTACTACTGCCGCTGCAGTTTCATCACAAGAACTCTCTATTGCCAGTATCAGTACATCTTTCTCATTTTTCATTGAATTACCTCTCATCTGCCCAAAAATACCTTCTATATATTGATTAATCAATAATTGAATCGTCCAAAATTCTGCTTATAACCATTAAAATTGAACTTAAATATATTAAAATCATACTCAATCCATTAAGATTATACCTAATTTATTAATTTCAAGCTTAATCCATTAAAGTCTAACTAAAATCAGCTTAAATCCACTGAGTCCACTAATTCCCAGTAAAGTATCTTCCATTTACCTGAGTTATCTCTTCTAAGCGTGAATTTAGTGCCTGATGTTCTTAGCTGTGTGCCTTCACGAATATAGTATACAAGCTCTATAGAAGCATACTCTCTGTTGTTAAATTTGGTATATCTGGTATTATTAGCCGTCTGTATATTAAAACTGCTTATTTTGGCATTATTATTTCTGTAAATGCTTATATCTTCTTTTAAAGCACTTAAAAATTCATCTTCTGTCTGGGTATTCTTTAATTCGTCATCAAATAATATGCGTGCCTGTCTGCCAAGCTTTTCTATATTCTCTTCTGACACATCAGACTCATAATAAGCTTTTGTTATTCTTGCATACAATTTTACAACATCTCTTACTGACTCTGGATAGTTATCTTCAATATTTCTGGATACAAGATATGACAACTCACTATTACTATCTGCAACAGACTCTGTTGCATCCTTATCTGCTGGTTTATTGGCAAGATAATAATAGTACGCAACACCCATAACCGCTAATACAATAATCGCAATTATCCATCTTAAATGTTTTTTCATAGGCTACTCCTCATCTTCAAACGTAAGTGTCACGCTCTGTCCATCTTTAGCCGCACATACATTTGAATATACAGACTTGATATTCTTCACATAATCTGACGGACGGACAAGCGATGGACTATAGTGTGTAAGCCACATTTCCTTAACTTCTGCTTTCCTTGCTATATCTGCCGCCTCATAAAATGTCATATGCTTATATTCCCTAGCCTTTGCCTCTTTATCTTTTTCTCCATACATACCTTCACATATGAATAAATCTGAACCTGCTGCATTATCTACTATTGACTGCACAGGTCTTGTATCAGTACAGTAAGTAAGCTTAATACCCTTTCTTGGTGCTCCCATAACCATATCCGGAGTATATGTAACCCCTTCCATAGTAACTTCTTCACCATGCTGTAACTTATTCCAGACCCTGCACGGAATACCCAGCTCTTTCGCCTTATCAGCATTGAATTTGCCTATTCTCGGAATATTAATTGAGTATCCATAACAGGTAACTGCGTGGTTTACACGGAATGCATCAATCTCATAGCCCTTGACTGATAAATGTTCCTGCTGCCCTGTCAGTTCTATCGTCTTTATTTCAAATGGAAGCTCCGGTGCAATAACTCTCAATGCTGACACTACTCTGTTAAGTCCCTTAGGACCTACAAGCGTCAATGGCTCTTTCCTGTCAGAATTGCCTATTGTAAGCAGCAGACCCGGAAGTCCGCTTATATGGTCAGCGTGGTAATGTGTAAAGCATATAACATCTATTGGATTATAGCTCCATCCTTTTTCTTTGATAGCTATCTGTGTTCCCTCACCACAGTCTATTAAAAGACTGCTGCCGTTATAGCGTGTCATTAAAGATGTAAGCCATCTTCCCGGCAAAGGAAGCATTCCGCTTGTTCCTAATAAACATACATCTAACATATCGTCTCCTTCCATCTTGTTAATAATATTATGATTTGGACATAACTATTGCATCTTCAACCGGCTTTTCATAAAATCTCTTTCTTACACCGATTGGAGAATAACCTAATTTCTCATAAAGCCTCTTGGCTGCTTCATTGCTCTGTCTTACTTCAAGAAAGAATACAGTCACATCTTTTAATCTTGCCCGTCTTTCAAGCTCCTTAAGAAGTGCTTCTGCAACACCACTTCTTCTATATGAAGGAGAAACCGCAATATTGGTTATGTTGCCCTCTCCTAACACAGTCCACATACCACAGTAACCTGCTATCTCTCCTGTACACTCACATACAAGATATACATTTTCTGGTGTATTAGCTGCATCTGCAAAGGATTTAGCCGACCACGGAAGGGAAAATATACTTTTTTCTATCTGTTCAACTGTTGAAATATCTCTGTCTTCCATTGGTCTTATATGATATTCCATAATTATGCCCTCTTCCCACTATGTTCTCTTTCAGCCTGTGATGGACGAAGATAATCTGGCTTTAACATATCTGATCCGATTGTCTTTCCCTCATTAGCCATATCAATAGCTGCAAGGGCAACCGATGAAGCCCTCTGTGTCCTTAAACCGGCTGGGCTGAATGTGTAATTGCAGGTAAGATTATCCTTAAAATAGTCCTTAGCTGCCGCTATTCCATCTCCAACGAACACAACCTTTTCCTTTACTTCATTAAGGATTCCTGCAAGCTCTCCATATGATATAAGGCACTGTTCGTGGACAGTTATAAGCTTTCCATTCTCAAAACGGTAAAGACCACTATACAGATGTGCCCTTCTTGCATCCATAACAGGACATATAATCCTGTCATCACCATAAAAGTTGTATGCCATAGCTTCAAGCGTAGGAACTGCCACCATTGGTTTATCAAGTGCAAGTGCAAGACCCTTCCCTGTTGCCGCACCAATTCTTAAACCCGTAAATGAACCCGGACCATTGGATACTGCAATTATATCGCAGTCCGCCGCATTATTTTCTGTCATACGGCATATTTCATCTATCATAGGAAGCAATGTCTGGGAATGTGTCTTTTTATAATTAATTGTATATTCTGCTATAAGCGTATCTTCCGTCATAATTGCAACAGAAGCTGTTACAGCAGAACTTTCAATTGCCAAAACCTTCATACTAATCCTCCATTTCTTTAGTGGCTACTTCTACCTTTCTGTAATCAAAACCTTTTGATAAATCTTTACTTATTGAGATATATGTTGTATTGTCCGGAAACAGCTCATCTATAAGCTTTCCCCATTCAACAAGGCACACTCCGTCTGAGTAAAAGTATTCTTCATATCCTATTTCGTCCATTTCTGACACATCACTTATTCTGTATACATCAAAATGGTATAATGGAATACGTCCTTGTGTATATTCCTGTACTATTGTGAAAGTCGGACTATTAATAGGTTCTTCTATTCCAAGGCCCTTGGCAAAGCCTTGTGTAAATACTGTCTTACCAACTCCAAGCTCGCCGTCAAGACAATATATATCTCCTGCCTTTGCCTCACAGCCAAGCTTATAGCCAAGTTCATATGTCTGCTTTGAATCAAATGTCTCTATTATCATATTTAATTCCTTTTATGCTGCTTTATTCATTTTCTTAACATCAACTTTTATCTGGAATGGCTTCAGATGCTGCTGTGCCATTCTTATAAACTCATCTGCCCTGCCGTTAAAATCCCTTACAGGAATAATATTGGCATTGACTGTTGTCATATAAACATCGATATTAGCACCATCAAATTTAATCTTGTAAATCTTGTCCCAGCCAAGTGTTTCTGTTACATCATTAAGACTCACAGTTATGCCTTTATTATCTATTCTATAATGCACCTGCTCCTTAAATGTAACAACCTTTTCCATCTGTCTTTTAGCCCTGTGCTTCATATCAACCGATGGGAACACAAGAAAGAATACACCAAACACACCTACCATAAGTGAATATGAAGCGTTAACCCTGCCTATTGATATAACACAGAGAACTATCATTATCAGGGCCAGCATTATCTCTGCCATACCTGATATTGTGTGATACTTATGATAAAACTTAAATCTAAGTAAATCCTTTTCTGTGACCTTGCTGTCAAATTCTATTACATTATTGTCTGCATTATTATCTTTTGCATTATCATTCATAATATTATCAGCCATACACCTTCTCCTTAACAAAACGCATTCCAATCATCTTAAATTTCAACCTGCCTATAAGCCTGTTTACGGCTTTCTGTATACTTTCTTTGCTGTCAGTGCAGGATAATTAGTGCATAAACTTCTCAAGGCCTCTTAAATTAAGCCCTTGCTGTTTAGATGACTTTCTGCCAGCATTATTTTTATTATTCCTGCTGCCATTATTCTTATTATTCTTCCTGTCGCCATTCTTGTCTGAATTGTTCTTATAGCTTCTATTGGCAGCTTCCTTTTCATCTAAAATCATAGATAATGATATTCTGCCCTTGTTAGTATCAACATCTATAACCCTGACATCTACAATATCTCCAACGCTCACAATATCAAGAGGGTGTTCAACTCTTCTTTCTGCGCTCATCTGTGAAATATGTACAAGTCCGTCCTGATGTACTCCGATATCGACAAATGCACCGAAATCTATAACATTTCTTACTGTACCTTTAAGTATCATACCCGGTGTAAGATCTTTCATATCAAGAACATCTTTTCTAAGTATTGGCTTTGGCATTTCATCTCTTGGATCTCTTCCCGGCTTTTCAAGCTCTTTAACTATATCCTCTAAAGTCATAGTTCCAATTCCAAGTTCGTCTGCAAGTTTGCTCATATTTTCAATCCTTGATTTAAGCCCGATAAGTTCTCCTGAGCTTATCTGATTAATATCATAGCCCATAACTTTTAAAAGCTTAGCAGCTGCTTCATAGCTTTCTGGGTGAACGCTTGTTGCATCAAGAGGATTATCACCGCCTGTTATTCTCATAAATCCTGCACACTGTTCAAATGCCTTAGGTCCTAACTTGGCAACCTTTAAAAGCTGCTTTCTGTTAGTGAATCTTCCGTTAGTTTCCCTGTAATCAATTATGTTCTTGGCAACTGACTTAGATATTCCAGAAATGTATTCAAGAAGTGAAGCTGAAGCTGTATTAAGATCTACACCAACCTTATTAACGCTGTCTTCAACTACTCCTCCAAGCGTCTCACTTAACTTCTTCTGGTTCATATCGTGCTGATACTGTCCTACACCTATTGATTTAGGATCAATTTTAACAAGCTCTGCAAGTGGATCCTGCACTCTTCTTGCTATTGATACGGCACTTCTTTGGTTCACATCAAAGTCAGGGAATTCTTCTGTAGCAAGCTTACTTGCCGAATATACAGATGCTCCTGCCTCATTAGTTATAACATAATCTACGCCTGCAAGATTATATTCCTTTATCATATCTGAGATTATCTGTTCTGACTCTCTTGAAGCAGTACCATTTCCACAAGATATAAGTGTAACACCATATTTCTTAATAAGGTCTGCTACTATTTTCTTAGTCTCCTCAACCTTGTTAAATGGCTCTGTTGGATATACAACCTTAGTTGCAAGCACCTTTCCTGTGGCATCAACTATAGCAAGTTTACAGCCATTTCTAAAGCCCGGATCCCAGCCTAACACAACCTTGCCTGCTATTGGTGGCTGCAATAAAAGCTGCTCTAAGTTCTTTCCGAACACCTTGATAGCCCCGTCCTGTGCATTATCTGTCAATGTGCTTCTTATCTCTCTTTCTATTGCTGGTGCAATAAGTCTGTCGTAAGAGTCTTCTATACATGCTGTAAGATATGGTGTTGTAAATTCATTATCTGCTGTTATCTCCTGCTTGGCAAGATATCTTAATATTCTGTCCTTAGGTGCTTCGACCTTTACTGTTAAGAACTTCTCGCTCTCTCCTCTGTTGATAGCAAGTATTCTGTGTCCTGGAATAGAGGCTATAGCTTCATTGTAATCATAGTAATTCTCATATACCGAGTCTGCATTTTCGTCCTTGGCAGTTACTACAAGCTTGCCCTCTTTAAATGTTATATCTCTTATATATGTCCTGTAATCAGCGACATCTGATATCTGCTCTGCAATTATATCAAGTGCTCCTGCAACAGCTTCATCTGCCGAATTTACTTCCTTACCTTCTTCATCAGATATATACTTAGCAGCTTCTGTTAATATATCTTTAACAGCATTCTGTTCTTTAATATAAGCTGCTAATGGCTCAAGACCTTTTTCCTTGGCAATAGTTGCTCTTGTTCTTCTCTTCTGCTTATATGGTCTATATAAATCCTCGACTAAAACCATAGTTTCAGCCTTTATAATCTGTTCCTTTAACTCCTCTGTGAGCTTTCCTTGCTCCTCTATACTTGCTATAACCTGCGTCTTTCTATCCTCAAGATTACGAAGATATTTAAGTCTGTCATCAAGAGCACGGAGCTGTTCATCGTTCAATGCACCCGTAACTTCCTTTCGGTATCTTGCAATAAATGGTATTGTGCAGCCCTCATCAATAAGCTTGACTGCTGCATCTACCTGTGATGTCTTAACTTCAAGTTCTTCCGCAATTTTCTTAATAATATCCATTATTAAACTCCATTCAACTATATATTTATAATAATTATCTAACGATTAATTATACCAATTGAGCAATCTATTATCAAGCCACATTAAATTGTAAGCCTTAAATGAAAAAGCACCATATAAGCAATATCTTATTATACCGTGTATACAGTATGATTTAAGATACAGCTTATATAGTGCTGTTTTATGCCGTTTGAGGCATTTTTTATTGTGAATATATCATCCCTTAATAAATATTTATCATTCCACCAATATTGGTTGTGAGCCTGTATTTACTTTATGTTCTTTTTTAACTGCTCAAGCTCATCATCAATATTCTTTACGCTTGATGAAACATCATCAGCTTTCTTATTTCCGCCTTTTCTGCCTTTGTCATCTGAGAAATTGCCAGCAAAAAGCACTTTTCCAACAAGTCCGGCACCGCCGAATATAAGAACAAGTATAAGTATCCAGTCATAAAGTGTCATTGCACTTAAATGTATATTAGTTGTCATAACAACCGATGCAATTATTATAATCACCGCTAATACTGTAAATACCTTTGAGGCGAAATTCGCACCGCTGACAAACATCCATACTATGCCTATTATCAATGGCACAACTATTAAACCGGAAGAAAATCTTCCTCCACCGAATGAGAAAAAGCCTGAAAATACAATTACCTTCTGAGAGAATATATACAAGCCTACAACAAGCATTATTATGCCTGCAACAAACTGCATTAATTCATTCTTTGCTTCCTTCATATGTAAAACCCCCTTATATTATGTTTTATTTATTATTTGTTATTAGGAACAAATACATCATAAATAGTCTTAATAGCATCTTCAAAGTATCTGTTTCTTACACCAATAATAATATTAAGTTCACTAGAACCCTGATCAATCATCTTAATGTTAATCTTTGCCTTTGCAAGAGCCGAGAATATATTAGCTGCAAGACCTGAGTTATTTCTCATACCACGTCCAACAACAGCAATAAGTGAAAGATCTGATTCAAGTTCAATGCTATCTGGATTAACTGCTCTGTGTAGCTGTGCAAGAACCTTCTGTTCCTTCTCAACAAATTCATCCTGATGTACAAATACAGTCATTGTATCAATTCCTGATGGCATATGCTCAAATGATATTCCATTGTCCTCGAACACCTGAAGCACCTTACGTCCAAATCCTATCTCCGAGTTCATCATATCCTTATCAATTGTGATTGATACAAAACCTTTCTTACCTGCAATACCTGTAATTATGCAGTCTGGCTTGTTACAAGTTGTCTCAACAATCATTGTACCCTTATCCTGTGGTGCATTAGTATTACGGATATTGATTGGAATTCCTTCCTTTCTTACCGGGAATATTGCTGATTCGTGAAGAACTGTAGCACCCATATAAGAAAGTTCTCTTAATTCCTTGTATGTAATAACTTCAATTGATCTTGGATTGTCCACTATTCTTGGGTCTGCTGCAAGAAATCCTGATACATCTGTCCAGTTCTCGTATACATCAGCCTTTATTGCCCTTGCAACAATAGAACCTGTAACATCTGAACCACCTCTTGAGAATGTCTTAACTTCTCCGTTAGGCATAGCACCATAGAAGCCTGGAATTACAGCTTTCTCAACATTAGCTAATCTGTCAGCCATAACTTTGTTAGTCTTCTCACCATCAAATTCTCCTTCTGGGTCAAAGCAGATAACACTTGCTGCATCTATAAACTCATAACCAAGATAATTAGCCATTATTATACCATTGAGGTATTCGCCTCTTGAAGCCGCATAGTCCTTGCCCGCCTTACTTTCAAAGTTCTTCTTGATTGTTTCAAACTGTTCCTTTAATGAAAGTTTTAAGCCAAGTCCTTTAATAATCTCATTGTATCTTTCTTCAATAGCCTTTAACTGCTTATCAAAATTCTTTCCAGCTTCTGCCTCTGCATAACACTTATAGAGCATATCTGTTACTTTGGTGTCCTCTGAAAATCTCTTTCCTGGTGCAGATGGAACTACATATCTTCTGCTTTCCTCAGCTCTTATTATGTTACCAACCTTCTTAAACTGTTCTGCACTTGCAAGTGAACTTCCACCGAATTTAACTACTTTAACCATTACTAATTCTCCCTTATAATTATATCTTAATTGTTTAGTATTTATACTCTAAATATCTCAGCATTCTTATATATTCAGCACTCTCATACTTTTAGCACTCTTATATATTCAGCACTTTCATATATCTATTGTCTGACTATATTAACACCCATTGATATCACTGAAGCTTTGTATCGTCTATTCTTATTCTTGAAATCATATCTACATTAGCTGCTGCTTTATCAAATGCTTCTTCTGTCATCTTGTCGGTTATAAAGCCGAATTCATTATCAAGACCATCAACTGTGATAATCTCTACATCACCGAACTGTTCTTTAACCATAGCTGTATCAGAAGCATTACCTTTAACTCTTACAAAGAAGCTTCTGACTTCATCTCTGGTAGGTGCAAGTTCGAGCTTTTCATCATCCCAGATTACACAGACATTAGTTCCCTTATGTTTAACACAATCTATTATATCTCCAACTACAGCACTTGCTGTTGGAAGCTTTCCTGCACCAGCACCAAAGAACATAACATCGCCTACCATATTACCATTAACATATATTCCGTTAAGAACTCCATTTACATTGTAGAGCGGATGTGTTGTATCAATAAGGAATGGTGCTGTAATAGCATATACCTTTCCGTCTTTTCTGTAACTTGTTGCCAAAAGCTTTATAACGCTATTAAGTTTTCTGGCATATGCAAAATCTTCATTGGAAATCTTAGTAATTCCCTCTGTTGTTATCTCCTCAAAATTAACCGTCCTGCCATCTGCTAAAGAAGTAAGAATAGCTATCTTTCTACAGGCATCATATCCTTCAACGTCTGCCTCCGGATTTCTTTCAGCATAACCTAATGCCTGTGCTTCCTTTAACACTTCTTCATAAGAACTTCCATCATTACTCATCTTTGTAAGAATGTAATTAGTTGTTCCATTCATAATACCTGTAATCTTAGTTATCTCATCTGCTGTAAGTGCCTGATTAAGTGGTCTGATAATAGGAATTCCACCGCCTACTGATGCCTCGAACATAAAGTTAAGGCTGCGTTCCTTAGCCATAGCAAGAAGCTCTGCTCCGTGTGCCGCAACAAGCGCCTTGTTAGATGTACAGACACTCTTCCCAGCTTCAAGTGCTCTCTTAACAAATGTAAATGCCGGTTCAACACCACCCATAACTTCTACTACTACATCTATCTCATCATCATTAATAACAAGGTCTATATCGTGTACAATCTTTTCCTGAATTGGATCACCAGGGAAATCTCTTAAATCTAATACACTCTTTACCTCAATAGGCTGGCCTGCCTTTTTTGATATCGACTCTGCGTTCGCATCAAGTATCTCTACAACACCTGATCCAACAGTACCATAACCTAAAACTGCTATCTTTGCCATATTATCCTCCATTTAATCTTATCGTTCTTCATTATGCAGGTTCAAGAAACTAATATGTTCACTAATATATTAGTTCCCCACCAATATATTAAAGTGATGCATCACTGCTTAATATCTTTAAATATCTTACTCCGTTAAGCTGTTCTATCTCTTCTATCATCATAGAAGCATCGCCTGTCGTTGGAAGTATCTCAACACTAAGCGTAAGAGAAGCAATGCCATTAACAGGAATCGTCTGATGAATTGTAAGTATATTTGCCTTAAATTCTGCAACTTTCTTAAGCACAACTGATAAAAGTCCTGGTTCATCATCCATTGATAATACAAATGTTATTGTCTTACCTTTAGAATTGTCCCTGAATGGAAATATATCATCTTTATACTTATAATAAGAACTTCTGCTTATTCCCACCTTTTCTGTCGCATCTGCTATGGAGATATTCCGATTTTCTATAAGTCTGTTAGCTTCCGCTACCTTCAACAGTACCTCTGGAAGAGCTTTCTGCTTAACAACATAATACTTAATATTCTCTTTCATACTTCTCCTTATATATATAGTCCTGCTGCAACAAATTGTTCATCTCAGAAAGACAATTGTGCTACGCACAAAGAATGGTATCATAAATTACACTTAATTGCAAGGGATTTTCTATTACAAAAAAGAATGTGCTTTGCACATTCCCGCGCCGAGCGTGGTCGCTTGCGACAAATTGCATCTTCACGCGAGTGTATATCACCAGCACATAGTGCCTTTATTGTAACAGGAAATTCTATAAGAATTTCCTGTTACAATAAAAATAACCCTCGCACAACGGGAGAGGAATGCGAGGGTTAGTATATAAAAATAATGCTTATGCATCATCTTTACCAGATATTAAACGCAAAACAAAAAGCACCCGTTACCGGATGCTTTAAATGTATACTTCATAATATATCAAACAGACCTTACTAACATCAGCCACGCTAATAATATTACAGGCAAATGTTAATTAAACCATTATAATAACTTAATGAATAAACAGTGCAACCGGCTGTCTTTCCTTAACATAAGCAATATTAATATTCCTGCTGGTGTTACCAGGCTGCTATATAAATACTGCTATAAAGGTGAGGACCCTTTGGCTTTGCGTCACAGCTTTTCAACTGCTTTGCTAAAATATTAACTTATGAAGTAGACTATATACATTTTACTTTTAATTGTAAATAGTACCTTAGTACCACATCATTTTCTTTCTCTGTCGAATACACTTGCCAGATATCTCATTGCATTAAGATGATCCCAGTTAAGCTGCCCTTTCTGCATACGCCATTTCCAGTTATTACCAAAGCTTGATGGGAAGTTCATTCTTGCTGAATTATCAAGCTTTAATATATCTTGAACAGCAAATATTGTAAGCACAGCAACACTTGAATATGCAGCTCTGAACACCATATCTACCATTCTGTACTTATCCCTTGTATCAAGATAATCAAATGCATAACCTAACTCGCCATCATTTCTGTCATTAAAAAATCCAAGAAGTGTTTCATTGTCGTGTGTTCCACCGTAGCATACACAATTATTAGTGTAATTATATGGAAGATGTGGATTCTTTCTGTCGCCACCAAATGCGAATTCAAGCACCTTCATTCCCGGATAATTATTATCCTTTAATATCTGGTCAACCTCCGGCATACATACTCCAAGATCCTCTGCTATTATCTTCTTATCGCCGATTGATTCATTAATAGCATCAAGAAGCTTCTGCCCTGGTCCCTGCTCATATGAGCCCTGTCTTGCATCAGGCATTTCATATGGAATAGTATAATATTTAATAATACCAAGAAAATGGTCTATTCTTATAATATCATACAGGCGTGCAGAATTAGCCATTCTCATTCTCCACCATCCAAAATCACTGTTCTCCATCTTAGCCCAGTCATATAATGGATTGCCCCACTTCTGACCCATATCTGAAAATGCATCTGGTGGAACTCCTGCTACCTTTACCGGTGTGAGATTCTCATCAAGTTGGAATTCTGCCTGATTGGCCCATACATCAACACTGTCGTAGCCCATATATATAGGTATATCGCCAATTATCTCAATTCCGTTAGAATTAGCATATGCCTTTAACTTACCCCACTGTGTATAGAACTCATACTGGATAAAATTCCAAAATCCTATATCATCAGAAAGTTCGTCCTCATATCTTTGCATAGCCTCTGGTTCTCTGAACTTAATATCCCTGTCCCATTCTCCCCATGCTTTCTGGTTAAAATACTCTTTCAAAGACATAAACATTGCGTAATCCTTAAGCCAATATGCATTATCCTTAACAAAATTATCAAAACGCTTGTAAAGTGGAAGTCCCTTATCAAGGGTAAGCTTTGCTGAAACACATTTTCCCTTAAAACGCTCATATGCTTTTCTAAGTACATTAAATCTTTCATTATACATTTTCTCATAACTTACATATCGGTCATCACCAAGATAGCCGTCATGGTTGACTGGATATCGGTTATTGACCGCATCATCTTCTGACACCTCAACCGGTATTATTCCATCTCCCCAGTCAACTGCTATAACCTCTGATTTAAGAAGAAGTCCTTCTTCTATCAGCATATCCAGATCGACAAAATAAGGATTACCCGCAAACGCCGAATATGGCTGATAAGGACTGTCACCGTATGTTGTTGGTCCTACCGGAAGTACCTGCCAGTATTTATGATTGCTGTCCCTTACAAAATCCACAAACTCATAGGCATCTTTTCCTAATGTTCCTATTCCATAAGGTGATGGAAGCGAACTGATTGCCATAAGAATACCTGCATTTCTTTTAAATACATTGCTATTACCCATATACACTCCTTCTCGCTATACACTTAATTAACAGTTACTGTATTAGTCGTTCCTGCTCATCTGTTCAGCAAATTCCCTAACGCCCTGTGCTTCATCCTCTGATAATATCTTGTTAATATCAAGAAGAATAACTAAATCACCATCTACACTTGCAACTCTGTCAAGGTATTCTGTTTCCTCATTCTTAGCAAGTCTTGGCATATCAACAATCTTCTCTGCGTTAAGTTCACCAATTTCAAGAACCTCATCAACCTCAAGTGCTATCTTCATATCCGGAAGATTAACGATAACTGTATTATTACCCTTAGATTCAGCGGTATCATCCATAGAGAACTTCTTCTTAAGACTCATTACTGGTATTACTTCTCCTCTAAGATTAACAATTCCACTTATGTACTTCATAGCATTAGGAACTGGAACAACATCTACCTGTCTTTCAATTGACTGAACGAGGTTAATATCCACTCCAAACTTCTGACCTCCAAGTGTAAATACTACCGGTCTGATATAATCTGCCATAATTACTCCTTTCTTAATGCCACTGCATTTTATAGTTATTATAAATTAATTATCTCATTATTCTTCATCAGCTTTCTTTCCTGTCGATATCCAGTTAAGATATGCGTTAATAAATGGATCTATATTGCCATCTAACACACTTGCTGCATTACCAATATCTTTATTAGTTCTATGATCTTTTACCATTGTGTATGGCTGTAATACATAACTTCTTATCTGATTGCCAAAATTAATATCTTTAACATCACCTCTTATATCTGATGACTTCTGTGCATTTTCTTCCTGCTTCATCATATAAAGCTTTGCCTTTAACATCTGCATTGCCTTATCTTTATTCTGGTGCTGTGATCTCTCATTCTGGCACTGTACAACTATTCCTGTTGGAAGATGTGTAATTCTGATTGCTGATGATGTCTTGTTGATATGCTGTCCACCCGCTCCACTTGAACGATATGTATCAATTCTTAAATCATCATCATTAATCTGTATATCAATATCCTCATCTATATCAGGCATTACATCACACGATACGAAAGATGTCTGTCTCTTTCCGGCCGCATTAAATGGAGATATTCTTACAAGCCTGTGAACCCCATGTTCTGACTTAAGATGTCCATATGCATTATCTCCTGAAATCTCTATAGTAACAGACTTTATTCCAGCCTCATCGCCTTCAAGATAATCAATTGTCTGCGTTGAATAGCCGTGCTTTTCTGCCCATCGCGTATACATTCTAAAAAGCATCTGACACCAGTCACAGCTCTCTGTTCCGCCTGCTCCGGCATGTAATGTAAGTATTGCATTACATTTATCATATTCTCCTGAAAGAAGTGTCTCTGTCCTTATTGAGTCCATTTTCTCCTCGAATACAGTTATCTCATCTTCTATCTCAGAAATTAATGAGTCGTCCTGCATTTCATCTGCCATCTCAATAAGTGTATTAATATCCTCAAGCCCTGACTTTAAGCTGTTATAACCTTCAAATGAGTCCTTTAAAGTCTTAAGCTCTTTCATAGCCTTATTGGATTTATCTGGATCGTCCCAAAATCCGGGTGCTTCCATATCTGCTTCCAGTTCTTCTATTCTTTTCTTCTTACTGTCAAGGTCGAGCGACTGTTTTATATTCTCAATCTGTGCATCATACCCTGAAATCCTATATTTAAACTGATCTAATTCTACCACTATATACCTCTTTTATTAACTTACTTATTCTCTTATTAACGCTCTTGTTCACAGGCTCATTGCTATCCGTATATAATTACAAATCACCATTCTATATTAAGGTCCTATATTAAAAAAGGAGCTGCACACTATGTTAAACATTCCAAGTATTATGATTAAGTGTCAAAGCCTTAACTCTTTTAATATATTAACATAATATATTAACACTTACATCATATTATAATACCACAAAATGTCATATTCGCATAGTGTGACAGCCCCAATCCGTCAAATATTATAATCTATAAATTACTATATCACTTCCCGGACATTATGCCTGACGTCCACAACAATTCTTATACTTCTTCCCACTTCCACAAGGGCAGAGGTCATTAGGATAAATCTTCTTATCTGTACGTCTTACAGGTCCTTTTACAGAAGGTCCTTCGTCTTTGTTAGTGCCTGTAACTTTAGCTACCTGCTCTCTTTCAACCTTTTCTTCTACCTGAATGTGCATAAGAAGTCTTACTGTATCTTCTGTAATAGCTCTTGTCATCTCATCAAACATATCATATCCCATCATCTTATACTGTACAACAGGATCTTTCTGTCCATATGCCTGAAGTCCAATTCCCTGCTTAAGCTGATCCATATCATCAATATGATCCATCCATTTTCTATCAATAACCTTAAGAAGAACAACTCGTTCAATCTCTCTTATTGTCTCTGGTTCTGGGAATAAAGCTTCCTTATCTTCATAGAATTTAACAGCTTTCTCTTTCAATGCATGAATAAGTTCATTCTTGTTCTTTATATTCTCATCATACGCAACTGGTGCTATAGGTATAGTTGGAAGTAAAAGCTCGTTAATCTCATCATAATTCCACTCATCAGCACTCTTATCTTCGCTGACACTTCTATTAACAACGCCCTCAACGAAATCAGTTATCATCTTCATAATTGAGTTACGCATACTCTCGCCATTAAGAACTCTCTTTCTCTCGGCGTACATAATCTCTCTCTGTTCATTCATTACCTGATCATATTCAAGCAAATGTAATCTTATTCCGTAGTTGTTAGTCTCAATCTTCTTCTGTGCTGTCTCAATAGCATTACTTAACAACTTATGCTCAATCTGGTCATTCTCACCAACACCTAATCTGTTAAATGTATTCATAAGAGTCTCCTGAGCGAATAATCTCATAAGATTATCTTCAAGAGATATATAAAATCTTGATTCACCTGGGTCACCCTGACGACCTGCACGACCTCTTAACTGATTATCAATTCGTCTTGACTCGTGTCTTTCTGTACCAATAATCTTAAGTCCTCCTGCCGCTCTTGCTTCCTCATCAAGCTTAATATCAGTACCACGTCCTGCCATATTAGTAGCTATTGTTACAGCTCCGTGCTTACCTGCATCGGCTACAATCTGAGCCTCAAGCTCGTGATACTTGGCATTAAGTACATTATGAGGTATTCCTCTTTTTCTAAGCATTTCACTTAAAAGTTCTGATGTATCAATTGTTATTGTACCAACAAGTACAGGCTGTCCTTTTTCGTGTGCCGCAACAACTTCTTCTACAACAGCATTGAACTTGCCCTTCATAGTCTTAAATACAGCATCATTATGGTCAATTCTTGCTATTGGCTTATTAGTAGGGACTTCTACAACGTCCATATTGTATATTCCCCTGAATTCCTTCTCTTCTGTAAGAGCAGTACCTGTCATACCAGCTTTCTTATCAAACTTATTAAAGAAATTCTGGAATGTAATAGTTGCAAGTGTCTTACTCTCTCTCTTAACCTTAACGTGTTCCTTAGCTTCAATAGCCTGATGAAGACCATCTGAATAACGACGTCCTGGCATAATACGTCCTGTAAATTCATCTACAATAAGAACTTCATCATCTTTGACAACATAATCCTTATCCCTGAACATAAGATAATGTGCTCTTAATGCAAGTGTTACATTGTGCTGTATTTCAAGGTTCTCAATATCAGCATAGTTATCAATATGGAAGAACTGTTCAACCTTGTGGACACCCTGTTCTGTAAGATTAACAACCTTATCCTTCTCATTAACGATAAAGTCACCATCTTCCTCTATCTCTTCCTGCATCATAACCTGCATCTTAGTACGTTCACCATGGTAAGTACCCTTTACAAGCTGTCTTGCAAGTACATCACAAAGTTCATATAACTTAGTTGACTTGCCGCTCTGTCCTGAAATAATAAGAGGTGTACGTGCCTCATCAATAAGTACTGAATCGACCTCATCGATAATACAGTAATGAAGGTCACGGAGTACAAGCTGCTCCTTATATATAGCCATATTATCCCTAAGATAATCAAATCCAAGTTCATTATTAGTAACATATGTAATATCACTTGCATATGCCGCTCTTCTTTCATCATCTTTCATATCGTGAAGAACTATACCTACTGAAAGTCCAAGGAAATTGTGTACCTGTCCCATCCATTCAGCATCACGCTTAGCAAGATAATCATTAACTGTAACTACTAATACTCCCTTTTCTTCAAGTGCATTAAGATATGCCGGAAGTGTACATACAAGTGTCTTACCTTCACCTGTACGCATCTCTGCAATACGTCCCTGATGAAGAATAATACCACCGATAATCTGTACTCTGTAATGTTCCATTCCAAGAACTCTCTTGGCAGCTTCTCTTACAGTTGCATATGCTTCCGGAAGCAAATCATTCAAAGTCTCGCCTTTAGATAATCTTTCCTTGAATTCTTTAGTCTTTCCTCTAAGCTGTTCATCGCTTAACTTACCATATTCTTCCCTATAGCTTTCTACTTTATCAGCAATAGGATAAATTCTCTTTAACTCATGTTGACTATGTGTTCCGAATATTTTCTGAACTAAACCCATTACATACTCTCCTTACTTTACCTTTTCCACATTACGAAAAGCTGAAATTATTGTAATTGTATCACCATTTATATAATTAGGCAAGCATCACCCATAACAAGAAAGAAGTGCAGATATACTAAGATACTGCACTTCTTTTAGATAATCTTTAATTAATTAAATTACTATAAACATATACCTTATAATTAATGTAAATTCATCAACTATATCTAATATAGTACATTACATATAATTCATTAATCACACCATAAAGACTTGAATATAATTATATAAATCAACTATAATTCATAATCAGCTGCATTATAATTAGTCAAGTTCTGGCTCTATAAGACCATATGTATTGCCTTTTCTCTTGTATACAACATTGACTTCTTCTGTCTCTGAGTTGAAGAATACATAGAAATTATGACCTAATAATTCCATCTGGACACATGCCTCTTCAGGATCCATTGGTTTGATACCAAATCTCTTAGTTCTTATAATCTTAACCTCATCTGTTGGCTCATATTCATTCTCTACATATTCCTTGGCAAATGCGGCTTCATTATGATGCTTATCTACAATCTTGTTCTTATACTTCTTTAACTGTCTCTCAATTACTTCCTCAACAAGATCTATAGACACATACATATCACTGCTTACCTGTTCACTTCTTATAATGTTACCTTTAACAGGTATTGTAACTTCTATCTTCTGCCTTTCTTTCTCAACACTTAATGTTACATTGACTTCTGTCTCTGGTGCAAAAAATCTATCCAGCTTACCTAACTTTTCCTCCACTGCTGATCTTAAACCATCTGTTACATCAATATTTCTTCCTGTAATAATAAAACGCATGATGTCCAACTCCTTCTATCACTTTATTATCGTGTTGCCTGATTAAGGAATGTTGCCAATTCAATTGTGCTTCATTGTGCTTCACGACTTTTGATAATGTTATTATAACACAATTTTACATTTAGACAAGTAAGTTCACACAATTTACAGATATTTTATTAATTTAGTAGTCAAAGAGCCGTAAAAGCCCTGTAATACTGGCATTTCAAATGTCAAGCACTAATACTGGTATTTTTTTAACAATTTAAAATTTTGTATAATTGAACAAAACATTTATTCTGTTATCCACGATATAATCCACAGTGTTTATCCCCATATCAAATTGTGGATAATGTGGATAACTTGGTGTATAACTATTTTTCTAAGCAATTCCACACTTTTTATCTGTGGATAACTCCTTGATTATCTGTCAATTTGTGTCGAATAACTTTCTGAGTTTTTTGTAAGCATTTACAAATTTAGTAAGTATGCACAAATCATTAAATGTCAAGCTTGCCCAATGTATTTTTTTGATATAGAATGATAAATATAGTATATGCTCACATTTGCATTATTATGTTTAAATATCAGATTATTCTGACACAATAAGTGCTGATGTGTGCAAAAATCATTCATAGAAATGAGGATTTATTATGGAAACTAATGTATCCACTGTCATAGTGGTAACCGGTGCTTCACGCGGAATTGGCAAAGCTATTGCTTTAAGCCTAGCAGCACCTGATACAGCACTTATTATCAATTGTTCCAAAAGTGCTGGCAGGCTTGAACTTGTCAAAGAAGAAATTATTAAAAAGGGAGCATTGTGTGAAACCTTTGTCGGGGACGTCAGCAATTATTCAACAGTTAATGAAATGTTTGACCTTGCCATAAGCATTTATGGAAAAGTAAATGTTCTTATTAATAATGCAGGAATTGCATCTATAGGACTATTTCAGGATATGACACCTGATATGTGGAATAATATAATGTCTGTCAATCTAAATTCTGTATACAACTGCTGCCATTTTGCAGTGCAGGATATGTTAAGACGTCATTGCGGAAAAATCATCAACATATCATCAGTGTGGGGCTTGTATGGTGCAAGCTGTGAAGTCGCCTACTCTGCTACCAAGGGGGCAATCAATTCTTTTACCAAAGCTTTAGCTAAAGAACTTGCGCCAAGTAACATACAGGTTAATGCAATAGCCTGTGGAGCTATAGACACTGAGATGAATGGACATTTAAGCCCTGAGGAGCTTCAAGAATTAGCAGAAGAAATTCCTTGTGGAACACTTGGCTCACCTTATGGGGTTGCCAATCTTGCAAAGCTTATTTTAAACTCCGACAACTACCTTACCGGACAGATAATACAATATGATGGAGGCTGGATATAATCCCAGTCTCCATCATTAATTTCAGAACATTTTCTTATCAACCTGTATTACTGCTCTCCAGTTCTCGTGCTTATCGCGGAGTGCATCTTTTATCCTGCTAACTATCTCATCGTCTTTCATATCAAATCCAAATGGAACTAACACATCAAATATAAGATTAGTTATATGTGGTCCTTTTATTGTTCTGAAATCATGCATGCTTATATCCGGTGATATATCATCAATTATCTCCTGAACAACCGCTTTCTGTTCATTAATAACCTCATCATCTGTTATTACAGGATCCATATGTATGCTTATAAAACAACCCATTCGTTTTTCTATGCGGCGTTCTGCCATATCCACACAGTCGTGTGCCACAAGAATATCCATATCTGCCGGAACTTCTGCGTGTACTGATACGAATACTCTTCCCGGTCCATAATTATGAACGATTAAATCGTGGACACCTATGATATGTTCGTCCTCTAATATTAATCTTTCCAGCTCCTTTACAAATTCTTTTGATGGTGGCTGGCCAAGAAGTGGCGAAAGCGTTTCTTTAGCTGCTTTAAATCCTGCTATTATTACAAATAATGCGACAAACGCTCCTGCATAGCCATCGATATCTACATTGGAAAACTGTGTAATAAGCACGCCGAACAATACAACGGTAGTGCTTATACAATCTGATAAACTGTCTGTTGCTGTGGCTTTCATTGCCGCAGAATCAACTTTATCTCCAAGCCGTTTGTTAAATTTAGCCATCCACATTTTTAAAAGAATAGAAAAAATCAGTATTATAATTGAAATAAAGCTGAATTCCAGAGGCTGTGGATTGAATATTTTCTCAACTGAGCTTCTTAACAGCTCAACACCCATTACAATAATGAGCATTGATACAATAAAGCCTGATATATACTCTATTCTTCCGTGCCCATATGGATGTTCCGAGTCCGCCGGCTTGGATGCAAGCTTAAAACCCGCAAGTGTTACTATTGATGAACCTGCATCTGATAAGTTATTAATTGCATCTGCCATAATTGACAATGATGATGTTAGAAATCCAGCCGTAAGCTTTGTAAGAAATAGTACAATATTACATATAATTCCAACAATTCCTGCAAATATTCCATACTCCAGCCTTACTTCAGGATTTTTCGTGTCTTTATAATTCTTAACAAATATTCTGCATAATACGTTAATCAACTCTGTTCCCCCTTTTTTATAAATCCACATAATAACTTGAATAACAATTTAAACAATAACAATCCGCATACTATTACATTTTCTTAATATTACAATCCTTCCTGTGAATTTATACTATATTCTATACCTCAATAATTCCTTACATTATATATGATTTGAATACATTTTTGAAGTTTAATTTTAAAAAATTATACTATCATATAGACAGCTGATACATTTTTGACACTCTCATATTTGTATTGTAATATATATATTATTAAGTTTATTAATGAACGAACACTTGTAAAATAATTCACCAACGGAGGATTTAATTATGCAGACTAAATTTAATTATGTTAAACCAAGCGAATGTAATATCGACTACCACAATCTTATTAATTATGCAAAACGCCTTGAAAATCAGGATATCCCTATGCACAGCCTTATAATTATGCGCGGAAACAATATATGTATGGAAAGCTATTACAAGCCTTACGACAACAATTCACTTCACCGTATGTTTTCTATGACAAAGTCTTTAGTATCTTTGGGCATTGGCTGTCTGTATGGCGAACACAAGTTATCATTAGATGACCATATTGTTGATTATTTTAAGGATAAACTTCCCCAAAATGGAGCTTATGATTATATGAAAATGCTTACTATAAGAGATATGCTTACTATGAGAACGTGCCACGACAGCACCACTTATAAAACTGCTGGCATAACCGACTGGGTGGGCTCATTCTTTACAGTCAAGCCTGTTCACGCACCTGGCACACAATTCTCTTATGACACTTCATCAACTCACGTTCTTGGTGCTCTTATCGAAAGACTATCTGGAATGAGACTTATTGACTATCTTAAAGAAAAGTTCCTTAATGAACTGGGATTTTCTGAAGATACATTTATTCTTCCTGACCCTTGTGGAATTCCTATGGGCGGTTCTGGAATATGTGCAAGACCTGTTGATATGCTTAAAATAATCTATCTTATATCTAAAGACGGTGTATACAACGACAAGCAGCTTATTCCAGCAGATTACATCAAAGCCGCACGAATAAAGCAGAGCGACCCTTATGGAAAGAGCGGTACCTTGGAAGAAATGCAGGGTTATGGTTATCAGATATGGATCACACGCAACGGCGGATATGCCCTCTATGGTATGGCGGGACAGCTTGCACTTTATGTTCCTGATAAGGACATCTATATGGTAACAACCGCTGATACCCTTGGACGTCAGGGCGGCGTACAGTGCATATATGATGCCTTCTGGGAAGAAATCTATAATAAAATCGATGACGAAACATCTGTTAATAACGAAACTGATGTACAGCTTGCAGAATACGATGCCTTTATTAAAAGCCGTGAATTATTCTGCCTTAAGGACAGCACTGCTTCCTCATATGAGAATTTAATCAATAATGTTACATATGTATGTGATGAAAATGTATGCAAAATGACCGCTGTAAAAGTTACAATTCATAATGCAGACAATGCCTGCACGGACACTAATAACACTACCAGAAAATGGGGAACAATAACCTATACTAACGAAACAGGCACACATAGCATTGACTTTGGATTTGGTTATAACATCGTATCTGAATTTCCTATATACAATTTCAGATGTGCTGCTTCTGCTGTTTGGAAATGTGACAATAACCTTCTTATTAAAATACAGATTATAGACTCTGCAATTGGCAACCTCTATATATCTTTATCTTATAAGGATAATTATGCTTCTGTATTCTTAAAAAAATATGAAGAAACATTTTTCAATGAATTCAATGATGTGTTTGGTGCAATCAGAAGCCTACAGTAACCTGATTGAATATTATTACAGTAACATAACTAACGAATCATATAATAAAATGACATAGCGGCAGTGATTTATTAATTTACTGCTTCTATGCCATTTTTATATCAATCTTTAATTATTATAATGCCAGTGGCGGTATTTCTTTTTAACTCTCACATCTATTATAATGATAATACTCACGCCTTACCGCAATCGTGATAATCACATTTTATTAATAATTTACTATATCAAGAATTGTGGCAATTCTCTGTGTATAACTGTGCCTTTGTTTAACTATGTTATAGCCGTTAAGTGCAATCTGTCTGCGCTCATCTTCGTGTGCCAGATAATATTCAGCTTTACGGCAGCAGTCATTAATGTCCTCATAATACACAATATCTTTTCCATTTTCAAAATAATCTGGAAGCTCAACCTGAAAATTCGTAAGCAGAAAGCCTCCTGCTCCTAATATGTCCCACACTCTTAATGGTATACCCGTCCTTATATTTCTTATTGTCATATTAAGATTAATTCTCGAATTATTAAATACAAGCGGCATATGTGTCATATAAGCTACTGCACCCCTGTAGTCAACTCCTTCCAGCTTACTATCAATCGTGTCTGTATACAAGGCAGTATTATGACCCCTTAACGTCTTTGACAACCTGTTAAGCGTACTTACACGTTCTATATTAGCAAGCTTAAAGCCCAGAAATGTAGACTCAAACACAAGCCGTATATCAGAAAATGCCCTGTCCCCCTGCCTGAAATCTATTATCTCCGACAATTCCTTTAATATATCAACTGTCAGCAAATCGTCTATTATGTTATCCCCATATATATTAAGCTGTGCAAGCATTGCCGCATCAAAATACCCCTTCATATATGGCGGCAGTTTATCTTTAATATCATCATAAGAATTCTTATGGTACATACTTCCAACGAATGAAACATCAGCTGCAAACCTCTGCCGGTCTTCTTTGCTCTGCTGACCAATCAGCTTATCAAGCCTTTCTGTATTAACAGCAAGCGGAAGATAGTATACATTTTGGACACCCATCTGCTTTAATTCATAATAAAAGAACTTATCAAATATAAATATATAATTACACGAATTAAATACAGACTGGTGATAAAGAGATATAAGCGGACTGTCTACTGTCCATGCAATATACTTCTTTCCAAGCTTTTCACATACATCTGATATATGCGGAAAATAGTTAAGAGAAAATACTATATCATATTCTGAAATCACATCTGATATCTCTTTCATATCGTGTTCTTTATAGCCTGTGATACTGTTACTGTTGACAGGCTTTTCTTCATACATATCAACGGTATGTCCAAAATATTCAAATGCTTCAGCTACATCACTTTGATTGTATACTTTCCATTTGTATATTAGAATTTTCAAATTGTGAAGTCACCTGCTTTTCTTTTAATTTGTGGGAGTGCTTTACAAAACTTTTGTTGTGGTAGTGGACGAACGGACGTTGTGTGGCATTAATATATTACCGCTGGGCACGCTCCCGCTACTTGAAGCCGCAGCGGACACTAAGCGGCTAAAGAACAGCCGCTAAGTGCCGGCGGCTTCAACAGTACCCAGCTTGCAATATATTAATGCCACACAACTGCGATTGCCAGACGGAAGTTTTGTAAGTGCTTGCCGTAATTTATTTCGTGGAGTGAGGCTGTTGTTCTCTCGGCTAAGTAGGACTTATCAACGTGTGTAAATTAAGCAGTACCCAGATATAAGGAACGAAAAAAATCAAGGGAGGGTTGCCGGGGTGAGGAGGTGGCTCTTTAAACATATTGTGATATTTCTTAGACTTTCCCTCTACGTCCAACAGCACTCGTACAAGGATGTACGAGTGAGCGAATACGAAACACGGATGTTTCGTCTGAGCGGCTGTGTCCCTATCCACAACCTTCACGGAAAGTCTTAGAAATATCCAATCTGTTTACCTGACCATCACCTTATCCCAGCAGCCCTCCCTTTTTTCGAGCCTTATATAGTCCGGCTAATCCATAACCTCCAGCTTAACACCTTAATATCGTGCCTTATATCGTCCGAAGTCCGACTAACCAAAAGCTGCCCCTCTCGCATTACTCTCGTGTAGCCCTGTCAAGCACCTGAAAATAATCCTCAAAGGTCTTCGCACAACACTCATAATCATCAATTATAATGCCATCCACTCTGAGCCCGATAAGTGCAAATGCCATAGCCATTCTATGATCGGAATATGTCTTTACAACGCCTGGTTTAACATTTCCTGGAAGAATTTCTATTCTGTCTCTTCCCTTCTTAATATCTATGCAGAGGCTGTTAAGTTCATTAGCAATAGCCTCTATTCTATCTGACTCCTGAAGTCTTATATGTTCAATATTTCTTATAATTGTTGGTGTCTTTGCAAATGGAGCAATTGCCGCAAGTGTCATTGTCTGGTCTGAGAAGTCATTCATATCTACGTCTACGCCATTGTATTCACCATTAGCAGGACCTGTAACACTTATTCCTTCATGCTCTTCCTCAACTTTACAGCCTAACTGCTTTAACACCTCAAGGAACTTCATATCACCCTGCATTGAAGTATATCTTACATTCTTAACAAGGGCATAACCACCTGTAAGTGCTGCTGCCGCATAGAAATAGCAGGCTGCTGACACATCAGGTTCAATCTGATATGTACCTGCAACATAATTGTCATCAGCAGGTATCTGATATACAGCCCCTTCGTGTACAACCTCACAGCCGAACTGCTTCATCATATTAGATGTTATTCTTATATATGAGCCATCTGTCTTCTTGCTTGTAATATTAATCTTAAGACCACTGTCAAGCATTGGTGCTGTCATCATAAGTGCACTTAAGAACTGTGTACTCTCACTTATGTCAATTGATACCTCTGCCTTAGGCTTATTACCGCCAAAAGCTGCACCTGTTACCTTTACTGGAAGATGTCCGTTTTTTTCAAGGAACTCAAAATGTGCTCCCATATCTTCAAGTGCATTAAATAAAGGAAGCATTGGTCTTTTCTTCATCTGCTCAGAACTTTCTATTGTATACTGTCCATCAGAAAAAGCTAACATTGCCGTAAGAAATCTTGCTGCTGTTCCTGCACTGCCTACATTGATAACGCCCTCTTTCTTAGGAATATTGCCACTATGTCCTTCTATGATTGCATATTTGTCAACTTCATTTACCTGTATAACATAACCTAATGCTATAAGACTTGAAAGAAAATGTCTTGAATCATCGCTGAATAACACTCCATTAAGTCTGCACTCTCCATCTGATAACGCTGCCATAAGAAGTGCTCTGTTCGTAATACTCTTAGAACCCGGCACTTCAACAACACAGTTAATTGGCTTATTTAACTTTCTTACCTTATATTGTGACATTTTGATTAATACCTCTTTAATTGCTAATTATTATTTGCGTTCTTCCATCTTAGGATAATCCCTATGCCAGCCTACATACTTATAAGCAGGACGAATAATCTTTCCTGCATTGACAAGCTCTTCAAGACGATGAGCACACCAGCCTGAAATACGAGCTGTTGCGAACATAGGAGTAAACATTTCTTCTGGAATACCAAGCATTGAATATACAAATCCACTGTAGAAATCGACATTGGCACATACCGGCTTGAACATTTTTCTTTTGTTCATAATAAGCTGTCCTGCTTCTTTTTCTACTGTCTCATAAAGAGCATACTCCTTCTCCATTCCCTTTTCAACAGAAAGATTTTTCGCAAAGCTCTTAAGTATAACTTCTCTTGGGTCAGAATTAGTGTATACAGCATGACCCATACCATATATAAGACCTGCACCATCAAATGCTTGTTTATCAAGAATTTTATTAAGATATGCACAGATTTCCTCTTTATTATCCCAATCCTTGCAGTTAGCTTTTATATCAGCGAACATTTCCTGAACCTTAAGGTTAGCACCACCATGCTTAGGACCTTTAAGGGAAGCGATTGAAGCTGCCATAGCTGAATATGTATCAGTTCCTGATGATGTTACAACGTGGTTAGTAAATGTTGAGTTATTACCACCACCATGCTCTGCGTGGAGTACAAGACAGATATCAAGAACCTTAGCTTCAAGCTCTGTGAACTGTCCATCATCTCTTAACATATAAAGAATATTCTCTGCCGTTGAATATCCCTTCCTAGGATTCTTAATCATAAGCGTTCCGTCTAATTTAAAATGTCTGTATGACTGATACGCATATACTGTAAGCAAAGGCATCTTAGCTATAAGCTGTAACGACTGCCTTAATACATTAGGAATTGATATGTCATCCGGATTTTCATCATATGAATAAAGGCTTAAGATACTTTTCATAAGTGAATTCATAAGATTAGTACTTGTTGCCTTCATAATTACATCTCTGATAAATGCACCTGAAAGTTCCTGTAAATCAGCAAGTATTCTAAGGAAACTGTCAAGCTGTTTCTCTGTAGGAAGATTACCAAATAAAAGAAGGTAAGTTGCTTCTTCAAAACGGAATCTATCTCTTGTAGAGCCTTTAATAATATCCTGGACATTATATCCCTGAAAATATAACTGTCCATCGACAGGTATCTTTCTACCATGAACATTCTCATTACCACATACATCAGAAATTTCTGTAAGTCCTGTAAGAACACCATTACCATTGCTATCACGAAGACCCCTCTTAACATCATATTCGATATATAAATTCTGGTCAATGGAGCCTGATCTTGTACACTCTTTAACGAGTTCTTCAAATTCACTTTTATCAACCGTTGTTAGTTCCATCATTTCCTGATTGTTCATTGTAATCCTCTTTTCTGCGCAATCTTTAGTACCTGCCTGATAAATGCCTGATGCGCTAGACATATACCTGCCAGAATATGAATAATTATACATATTCATACGTCATATTATGCGATAACTAATCATATTTTGTCAATTAGTACACTTATTATTTTTAAGGTGTTATTACATTTTCAAAAGATTATTAACTCAATCAAAGCTTTTACTTATTATTATTAATGAAATCTTACATTCATATCCACGAATTGATCTCCGAAGAAATCCCTATATACAGTATCTGTTATCTCATCCATATAGTCATCTTCTACTTCATCGCCTGCATACAATATTCTATATTCATTACCAAGGAAATAACAGCTTGTATTGCTTAATTTCATTCCATTCTTCTTATAAAAGCCTATTCTCTTAATCATATAATCCTTAGCTGCACCCTCATCTGCATAGTCAGGATTTTCAACCTCTAACATTAAGAGCCTGTCATCATTTACTGCAATATTCTTTAACTCCTGTAAAAATGTTGAACCTAAATGCTTTGAACGCTTATTCTTAACTATCGCAAGATAATCAAGAAGATATACATCTTTATTACTGCATTTTATAAAATACGCATATCCTGCAAGCTCTCCATTATCCTCAAACATTCCATATACAAAATACTGTCCTTGCTCTCTCTTTCTTAACATCTGACTAAGAGGCTTAACCTCTGATGCCGGAAAGTCTGTTACTATATGTTCATTATATATGTCTGTAATCTCGTCAGTCTCTAATATTCTTATGTAAAGACCATTTGCATTATCCTGTGTATCTGTGTTATTAATTCTAACGCTTATATTATTCATTAATATTCTCCTCATCATCCCTAAGTCCCATAACTGCTGTTGCAAGTTCGATTAAATCTTTATATGTCCCTTCAACAAAGCCTTCCTTATTAATTACAAGGCAGTCATCAGCAGACACAAAAAGATATACATTTTCCGTATCCTGATTCCATTTAATTATATCGTCCCAGCTGAATGTGTCCTTGTCGTCTTCCTCATCGGTTACAACAATATATTCTGCGTCGATATCATATGTAAATGTAATTCCAACCATTCTTGAATATATATTATGGTACTTTCTTTTACTGCTTCTGTCCATTCCAATCATTCCTATATAAAGGAATACAGCCGCAGCACACGCATAAAATATTACCATAAACCAGTCGGCTTCCTCGCTCCCCATAATCTGGAATATAAGATATCTTATACAGCCCATTCCAAATAAAAGTCCGAAGATGTTGTATATCATTTTAAATATTTTGTACTTATTATTATCAAAATTGCTGGCTCTCATTGCCGCATCAATGTACTCTTGTTTAAATAAGGTTCGATTTTTCATACTTCTCTCCTATTGTTTTATGTTATAATGTTTCTATTGTAATGCAGTCCATTTAATTTTACAAGTGGAGTAATCGTGTCTGTGCGCACCTGACACTAAACTGTTATGCTTTAATCTGTGCGCAGAAATGAGGTTTAATATGAATAATATTAATAATTCCAATAAATCCAGCCGTGCCGTTGCCTGCATAACCGGTGCAAGCTCTGGTATCGGCCGTGAAATGGCAAAGCTTTTAAGCAAGAAAGGCTATGACCTTATCCTTGTATCTAGAAATACTAAAGAAATGCTTCTTCTCTCACAGCAGTTATCTACAAGATGTGAAATAATAACCTGTGATCTATCTGATGAAAATGCCTGCATTAAGCTTGGCAGGACATTGGCAAAGAAGGATATATATATCTTCATTAATAACGCTGGATTTGGCGACCTTGGAAGCTTTGATAAAACAAGCCTTAATAAAGAATTATCTATGATTAATGTAAATATCAAGGCAACCCATATTCTTACCAAATATATGGTTAAGACTTTCAAGAAAAGAAACCGTGGTTACATTATGAATGTGGCTTCTAGTGCAGGACTTCTTCCGGGAGGTCCATATATGTCTACTTATTATGCTACTAAAAGCTATGTGACAAGTCTTACAAGTGCCATTAATGAGGAACTCCGTGAGGCTAAGAGCAGGGTTCACATATGTATGTTATGTCCCGGCCCTGTTAACACCAACTTTAATAATGTAGCTAATGTAACCTTTGCACTTCCGGGAATATCAGCCACTTACTGTGCTTCTTATGCATTAAGACAGATGTTTCGGGGCAAAGTCACAATTGTTCCTACTCTAATGATGAAGCTTGGCACAACTGTGGCAAAATGTGTACCTAGACAAATGGTTACTGCCATAACTGCAAGACAACAGAAAAAGAAAATTATGTAATGTACAGGAAATGAGGAAATATGTCTAACACCAAAGTATATCTTGCCCCTATGGAGGGACTTACGGATTATATGTTCCGTAATGCCTTCGATGAATTCTTCGGACACGGCAAAATTGACAAATATTTTATGCCATTTATATCACCTAACCAGACAGAAAAATTTCTAGCAAAGGAAATGCGTGATATTGACAGAAATAATAATTTAATCAATTCAATACCACAGATAATGACTAATAATTCAGAGGATTTCATATGGACAGCCCATATGCTTTTTGATAACTTCGGATATAATGAAATTAACCTTAATGCAGGCTGTCCCTCTGGAACAGTCGTTTCCAAATCCAAAGGCTCAGGAATGCTTGCAGATACTGACAGGCTTGAACGCATACTTTATGAAATAATGTCCGATAATTACATTCAGGACAACAATATAAAAGTATCTGTAAAGACACGTATCGGAATTGAATCACCTGATGAATGGTACAATATCCTTGAAGTATATAATAAGTTCAGCCTTGAGGAATTAATTATCCACCCAAGAGTAAGAACTGATTATTACCGTGGTGATGTTAATAAGGAAGCTTTCAGGCTGGCAATTAAAGAAAGCCGCAACCCTGTATGTTACAATGGTGACATATTTACTCGAAATGATTATATTGCATTTCTTAAAGATTATGCTTATACAGATGAAAATAGCAAATCACCACTGCCACACTGCATAATGCTTGGTCGCGGACTTGTCGCTGACCCAGGACTTATCAATGTACTTATAAGTGATAATCCTTATGAATATGCAAGAAACCTTAAAGAGGATAAAGATAATATGCGAAAGCTCCATAACTATGTGTATGAAGAACGCCTTAAGATAATGTCAGGTGATAAGCACGCTATCCACCGTATGAAAGAAATGTGGTGCTATATGGAATACGCATTTGGTGACTGCAAAAAAGAAGCCAAGGCTATTAAAAAGGCTCAGAAAATGAGCGATTATAAAGATGCTGTAAATGTATTCTTTACTAACTGCCATTTATCTGAGCCTGCACATATTCTATTTTCCAAAAAATTCTAACATTAAAATATATATTATATTCTGTATGATTAATATATATTTACATATATCAGTTATTAAACTATTAAATTACTATCTTAAGAATACGCCTGTCAGTGCCTCTATCATATAAGTTGTATCTTTCACACCTGCTGTTTCATATGCTGAGTGCATTGCAAGCTGTGCAAGCCCTATATCGACAGTATTAACTGATACGTGTGAATTAGATATATTGCCAAGTGTTGAGCCGCCGGCTATATCCGACCTGTTAGCATATGTCTGGTATGGGACATTTCTTTTGTCACATATGTCCTTGAATATGGCATAAGATACACTGTCAGTCGTATATTTCTGATTGCCATTAAATTTAATAACAATTCCTTCATTCATATATGGTCTGTTTGTCAGGTCTGCCTTATCTGTGTGGTTAGGGTGTACAGCGTGTGCATTATCAGCAGATACCATATATGATGAAGCTATTGCCATCATATACTTTTCCCTGTCCAGACCATAAGCTATGCTTATTCGTTCTAACACATCTGATAAAAATGTAGAGTCTGCTCCCTGCATAGTTGTGCTTCCGACTTCTTCATTATTAAATACACAGCATACATTTACTTTATCATAATCATCTGAAATCTCACCCAATGCCTTAATATAAGCCATTAAAGATGAATACGCACATTGTATGTCATCTAATCTTGGTGCTGATATATATTCATCGTTGCAGCCCCATATTCTGCCTTTTTCCCTGTTATATAAGAAAAGTTCTGTTGTAAGGCTTTCATCTGCAACGCTTTCTTTATCCTTGTCTTCAGATTGTATACAAGACTTTATATACTCATCAAAGTTATCCTTGGCATTAATATCACCAAATAAAGGAAGCATATCCTTCTGTGGGTTAAGACTTGTGTTATCATTGACACTACGATTCATATGTATTGCAAGGTTAGGTATTACAAGCAGGTCCTTATCTGCATTTACAAGATATTCTTTAATGCCTGACCTGCCAATTGCTACTGCATATCCTGCAACTGACAATGGTCTGTCAAGCCACGTTGACATTATCATTCCGCCGTATTTCTCTACATTAAGGCTTATGTAATGTTTATCTGTTGTTATCTCTGGATTTTCTTTTATCTTAAAAGAGGGAGAATCACTGTGGCTGGCTGTTATATTATAACCCTTATAGCTTTCTGCCTTTGGCATATTAAAAGCTATAATTGAAGAACCACCTCTTATTACATAATAACGTCCTGACGGATTAATCTTCCAGGCTTTACCCTCACTTAAGCGTATAAATCCGTTTTCATTAAGAACTGCCGCTATATTATTAACAACGTGGTATGGACTTGGACTTTTATATATAAAGTCTATCAACTGTTCAGAGTCTTTCTTAAACTGTTCATCTGTAAACTGCATTTTTTACATCTCCATTCCAACTATACATTTTTATTCAGTGCCTGTTTTTTTATTTATTTCTTCTGAATTTCCCTGTACTGTTTCTTTCTGCTATTTTTTTACTTCTTTAATGATATTTTTATTTCTTTCTGCTTTTCCTTATCTTTCCTGCTATATAATAATAGATACCAACCGCTGCTGCTATCATTACTACAATAACAATAACCCTTACTGGCATGCTCATATTTAATACATTGCTATGCGAAGCATTATTAGTGCTTCCTGTCTTAATAAGTCCATTATCACTGCTCTCTGTACTGTTATCCTCTGAACTGACAAGCTTCTGCTCATTCTCATATGGATTATCTACAGAATATGTCTTTCTTACATAATTGTCAGGCTTTAAATCTACTGTATAATCATACACCTCATTTCTTACAAAATTATCTGTATTAGCAGCAGAAGTTGAATAAAGATTCATTCTTTCACCGGCAACAGCCTTGCAATATGCACGTCTGTCTGTATTATCCTCAAAAAATGTTATCTTTCCATTGATTGTATTGCCTGCAATATCAGCAACATAACTTCCCGTAACTGGATATAATATATAAAGTCCTGTGATTCCGCCTGAATGAACATATCCATGTTCTGATATATAGCCGTCAATATTAACTACGCAGTCACTTACATTGATATAGCCATCGGCATATATACCACCCATAAACTGCTCATCTCTGTCAGCAGAATTCTTATCTGCATCTGTACATACAAGTGTAACATCTGCCTCACAACCACTTATATTTCCGTTACCAAAGCCTGCAATACCCGCAGTTCCCCACATAGCTGCTGTTGATTTGAGGGATACATAACCTTCCACTTTACAGCCTGTGATTGTCGTATTATCCATATAACCTGCCAATATAGCAGCTAATATGCTCTTATTACGATTACCATCCTCATTCTCGCTTATATTTACATATGCACCTTTTATATTAAGATCCTTAATAACCGCATTCTTCGTTATCCCAAAAAGTCCGGCATAATAAGTATCATATTCTTTAAGGTTGCCATCATAAGCCTTTTCTGTAACATCTGTAACAGTATTAATGTCCATATTGTAAAGTGTATGTCCATTGCCATCAAATGTTCCATTAAAATTCCAAGGCTTCCAGCCGTCCACCCCAAATACTGACATATCAATATCAGCCATAAGGACATAACTGCCATCACTATTCTTAGAGGCTTCCAACAAATCCTTTGAGGTTCTTATCTCTATAGCCGATGTGTCATTATCTGCTGCGTAACACACAGCATTTTCTGGCTGATATACTGCCAGTACGCCTATTACTGCTGCAAGAACTGTAATTAACATTTTCCAATTCTTCTTTATTGTGCCTGTTATCATATATATCCTCATTTCTACGCACATTTTGGCTTATATAACGCTTGTATCAAGTGCGCTGTGACACTTACGCCTATCATTATATTAGGCTGCCACAAAATGCAGCAGCCCAGAATACAATTTACTTATTACTTAATGTTATACTTCTTCTCAAACTCATCAACCGGTATTGGTTTAGAGAAATAATATCCCTGATACATATCACAACCCATCTCTACTAACATATAGAGCTGTTTTTTTGTTTCAACACCTTCTGTTATAACTTTCATTCCAAGCTTTCCAGCAAGTGTTATTATACTTTCAAGAATATCAAGCCCTTTCGCCTCATTTTCTGAGGCTCTTAAGAAGCCCATATCAATCTTTAATACATCTGCACTTATGTCCTTTAACATATTAAGTGATGAGTATCCACTTCCAAAATCATCAATCTCTATATTAAATCCGTAGTTCTGCAAAAGCCTGATTATACCCATATTCTTGTCAAAATCGGACATTAATGTTGTTTCTGTAATCTCTATATTAAGATTAACAGGGTCAATGTCATATTTATCAACAAGCCCGACAAATGTTTCGTATACATCCACAAGATAGAAATCCTTAGTCGATATATTAACCGATATGTGATACTGGTCTTTTCCCTCTTTCTTCCATTCTCCAAGCTTCTTAGCTGCTTTATCCCACATATATCTGTCAAGCTTATATATAAAGCCTGTCTTTTCAAGAACATCAATAAATATTGCCGGAGATAACAGTCCTCTTTCAGGGTGCTGCCAACGCACAAGTGCTTCTGCTCCGTATAAATTACCGCTAGAGTCTACCTGTGGCTGTAAGTACATTTCAAACTCATTATTACTTATTGCCCTCTCGAATTCTCCTATAATTCTTCTTTCTTCAATAGAGCTTTCAAAAAGTCTTTCTGTATAATAAGCTATATTGCTCTTATATTCATTCTTAATAGTTTCACTTGCAAGATTAGCCTTATCACACATAATACTTACAGGCTCTTCCAAATCATTTATATCATACACACCTGTAAAAATGTGCAGATGGAATGAACTATCTTTAAAATAATCCTGCATTCTGTGAATTATGGATAATATCATATCTACACTGAAACTCTTCTTAGGAATAAGCATAGCAAAACGGTCACTGTTAATTCTTGCTGCTATGATATCATCACTGGCATATTCTTTCATTATCTCTGCCTGCTTTACAAGAACTTCGTTACCTTTTTCTATTCCAAATAATTCATTAACGAACTTAAAGTCCCTTATATTACTGCATAACATACAATATGGCACATCTGCATTTCTATGAAGGATCTTGTATGTTTCTACATAGAACTGATCCTTGTTATAAAGTCCCGTAAGCCTGTCGTGGGTTGCTTTATACTTTTCTTTCTCAAGTGACTGTATGTCTTCTGTCTTATCATTAAATATAAAATAATCGCATACAAAATTATTCTTATCATCAAATATTCTCTTATATACAACCTCATAATATTTCTTAATATCGTGAAAAGATACTGTTGTTTCAGTCTTCATCGTATCTTTTCTGTCACTTCCACGCTCATTAAGCCATTCTGAATATTTTCTCTCAACATCAATATATTCTGTTCCAATATTATAAATATTCTTTAATATGTCATTACAGTATATACATCTTCCCCTGTTATCAAAGCACACAATTCCACTATTCATATCTTTAATAATAAGGGACAACGTATTCTCTATAAGCTCATTAGGTATATATCTTAACGTGAAATAGTATATAAGCATACACATAATTCCGTATGCCGGCATAGACACATCATATATTGACTGTGACCTTATTGTCACAATGTCAAGAATAAATCCAATCAGAAGTGCTATAAATATTATCTCGTATCTGAAACTGTAGAACTTAGACGAGTTCGCTATCATAAACATAAAAGATAAAAGCAATAATAAGATAACAAGATAATTATATATAAAATGTGCCTTATAAAAGAAATTGGTCTTCACAAATTCTGTTACAATCTCATAATCATTAATCTCTGTTATAGTAAATATCTGATGATTCCATACATTGGCAATAAGCATAACACTGTCTATTGCTGAAAATGCAATCATTGCCTCTTTAATAATCTTAACTCCATGAAACAATCCTGTATAATATTGCGTGTAGTACATTAGAAGAATAAGAATCCAGTCAAAGCATATCAATGTAAGGCTCTTGCAAAGCGTTGTGATAGTTATTCCTGGAACATATATATACACAAGAAATACTATGCCACAAAATGCTGCAACAGCTTCATATATAAATACTATCTTTGCCAGTCTGCCTTTCTTATTCATTGCTTTATATGAACATATTCCCATAAGAATAATCTCAATAGCAATTAACAATCCATACATTATTCTCATCTGTAATCTGCACTTCCTCACCGTCAGTATAAATATACCTCTTCACTACCATTATTATACATTTATATGCTTTAATTTGTAAATATAAAATCACATAAAATTATATTTCATATAGTCATTTATATATGTGTTTCTTTTCTTCTCATCAACACATTAGTTCCTGACATTATAAGCATACCTGCAGCGTTGAACGCTAATACAAGTATTGCCGCTGTCATTCCTATTCTGTCAGCAAGGAAACCTACTATCTGTGGTGTAACAATTCCGCCTAATGCGGCAATGGCCAGAAATAATGACATTCCTGTTGTTGAACCTTTAATTATATTGCCAACACTTGATACTGTTGTTGGATATATTCCCGCAAAGAAGAAGCCAAGTCCTGCAATAGCTACAGTAATAACTGCAAGATTATGGGTTGCTGTAAGTAATATAAAGAATACTGTTGTAGCAACGCAGTATCCAGATATAAGCTTATTCTTATCAACCTTTGATGATATCTTAGCTGTGAGAAGTCTTCCAAGCATAACCATTATCCAGGTAACCGATACAAGGTTGGTTGCATATGTACTGCTCATTATATCCATACTCTTAAAATATGTTACAAACCATCCATTTACGCAATTCTCAAGTCCAAGATATAAGAATAATAAAAAGCCCATTATATAAAAAATGCTATTTTTATAAAATGGCTTTGCTTTGCTGTCAGAAGAATTTTCCTTAGCCTTCTTAGACTCCAGCGGCCAGTTATAGTCTATTCTCATCCACACATATAATATAACTGATAATGTTGAGCCTATAATTATTGTATATGCAGCTGCTCTCCAGCCCAGACCAAAGCTTGTGTAAAGCGAAGTAATGAATGGAGCAATAAATGCACCTGCCGCAAATGTCATATGTAAAAGGTTAAGTGCGGCTGGTCTGCCGTTAGAATTATCATTAACAACTGCATTATTGATTATGCTTACTGAGCCTCTGCCTATTCCAATAAGTATAAATGCTGCATATATAACCGGCACTGGTGGAAGAAATGTTATAACAAGCAGCATTACTGGTATAAATGCTGAAAATACAACAATTGTTGCTTTTCTTCCTATCCGTGAAGCCATCGGCGGATTGACAAAGCTCGCAAGAAGATTGCCTATTGCAAATGCCGATAAAAAACCTCCTGCTACGCTGTAATTAATTCCTGCTTCTTCTATAATATATGGAAGTATTGCTCCAACTAATAATACCATTGCCCCATTTACAAAAAATGAGAAGTAGCACGGAAATAATAATCTGAATTGTGATTTTGCTTTAGTATCCATATTTTCTCCATTCTATTTTCTATTAAACTTCTTTTAACCACTATTAGCTGCTATGAGTCTTCCCTATTTCTAATAGACTATCTAATTTATCTTAATTCTCCCTAGCTTTTCTTAAGCAGCTTTCTATAGGTCATATCAATGGCAAATGCCCCAAGCGGTGCTGTTATTATTATTGCTAATACTGCTACTATAAGTACTGTATTGCCACACGCAAGTCCCATTGACAATGGAACTCCGCCTATCGCCGCCTGAACGGTTGCCTTAGGTGTGTATGCAAGCATACAGAATACCCTTTCTTTCAGCTTCAGCTTAGTTCCTGCCATACACAAAGCGACTCCTGCCATTCTGAAAATTAACGCTCCTAATATAATACCTGTAAATAACATTCCAAGCAGTCCCGGCAGTTTTACCTTGCGGCATACCCAGCCTGCAGACATTCCAATTAACATTATCAGCGCTATACTTTTTAACATAACAATCCTCTTTTCTAAATAAATATTAGCGCAAAAAGAGCTGATAGCTCCTGCACTTTGCAGAAGTCATCAGCTTTATAATCAAGCAGTTATGAACGAAAGATTTAGCTATTGCTATCTCGTTCCTGGGAGAACCTCATTCCCAGTAATATTTCATCAACTTGTTAAGTATACAATATTGTTGGAATACTGTCAATATTCGTAGTAATATATAGGCTTTGAAAGGTAAATTTATTCTATAGTCTGCCCATTTTTTAAAACTGGCAGATGAAAATTGTAAATATTTATTATATGATGATGTCGGGGGCAAAAGCCCCCGACTTTGATACCTACGAATTGTTCCGTGCTACGCACTCCCACAATTCTCCCCAATATTCAAAATCAGAACTTTGCAAATATGTTAGTACTATTCTTAAGATTCTGGGCAATACCCTTGTTTTCTATCATTTTATTGCTGATATTGACTATATCCTCAACAAGATCCTGTGTGCTTATAGCCGCATTATTAACTCCAGCAGCACCATCATCAACTACTGTTGTTATCGTATTGATGGAATGAGCTATTTCATCCATATTTTTCTTCAGGACATCTGTTTTCTCAACGAATTCATCCATTGCATTCTCTATATATGAAGCATTTTCTTTATATTTCACGCCGCCATCAACAAATGTCTGAAATTCAGGAAGAATAGTCTGCTGAAGATACGAAACCAGATTATTAGCATTATCCGATAGATTATTAACAGCAGCAACAACAACCGAGTTAATACTTTGTATCTTGTTGGCAGTTTCACGGCTTGAATCTGCTAACTGACGAATCTCATCTGCCACTACTGCAAAGCCCTTACCCGCTTCACCTGCTCTGGCAGCTTCTATTGAAGCATTGAGTGCTAACAGATTCGTCTGGCTTGATATATTAAGAATATCATTCGTAAGGTTATTTACCTGGTCAACGCTCTTACTATCTTCTATTGCCTTATTAAGAACATCTAATATATTCCCAACCTTTTCACCTGTCTGAACCATATTATATCTTGCATCACTCTCTATTTTTTCTGCATTTGCCTTCATTTCCTTTGAGAACTGATTAATATCATCTGACTTTGTCGCTATAATCTCGACATCTTTTAGTATATTATCAGCATTATCATTAATAGTATTAACAGAAAGCCCTACATCCTGCATAGTTGCAGATAATTCCTCTGTCATAGCAGATAAATCAGAAGCACTGTCATTGGATTTGACAACACTGCCATCAACCTCAGCAACAACATTTTCCATATAGTTAGTATTCTCTATAATCAGCTTTAGTATTTCCTGCAGCTTATCCATAAAAAGATTGATACCGTTACCAAGGTCTGCTATCTCGTCATTAGATATGACTCTTACGCGCTTTGTCAGATCTCCTTCTCCATTATCGATTCCATCAATAATATCCCTGATATCTTTATTGGTTGCAATAATTGGTTTGATAACATACTTCATAACACAGTATATTGCTACAATAATTAATATAACGCTTATAATAATAACTATACCATTACTGACAAGTGAGCTTATATACACACTTGCAAGCCTTTCCCTTGCCTCAGAAGCTGTATCATTGGCATGTGTGCTTAGCACCTCAATATCCTTCTGGATTGCTGTGCTGCTATCACTTACGACTCCGTTAGCAATAGCATATGCTTCCTCATTCTTGCCTAAAGCACTGTATGCCATAATGTTTCCAAGTTCATATTTCATAGTATTATAATTACTTACTAATGAATTATATGTATCCATATCATCATTCTGGACATATTTCTTATATTCGTCCAGCTTTTTCTCTAATTCTTCCTGATTATCATTAATCTCACCTACCACTGATATCATAGTATTAAGATCTGTTGCAATAATATGTGATAATCCAAGTGTATGAATAACCTGTATATCATTCTTTATTTCACCAAGATCTGAAACACTCATCATACAATTATCTGTTATATCAGCGGCATTAGAGTTAACAGTTCTTATATTGTTTATAGCCATAACATTACATATTATTGTTAAAGCACCTAGTATAAATACCGGCAATAATATCAGTGTCTTCAGGCTCGTCCTTTTTTTATTATTCATGCTTGTCCTCCAATCTTTTTCACATACAGTAAATCAACTTTGATCATCTTACTGCTACTTAACAGCAGAAGCTGTAATTTCATTAACTAATGTATCCATAACTTCCTGATCTGATAAACCACCGTTATTACCACTAAGTACGGTATTAGCAAACTTCTTACAGGCATCCCAGTAGCTGTTTCCTACTCTTTGCAATGTTCCATACTGGGACTGTGCAATGATTGCCTGTATTGCAGCCACTTTTTTGATTTCTTCTGATTCTGCTGCCTTACTGTTAGATGGTCCCTGATTTTTCTCTTTAAACCTAAGTTCCTGATTCTGCTGATTAGTCAGCCAGTCAGCAAGCCTGCATGCCCATTCTTTATTCTTTGAATAAGAATTCACTCCCATCATCTTATAGCCTGTAAATGAAGACATCTGAACTTCCTTTCCCGCAACTGTATATGTTGGCAGCTTACAGGCACCATAATTCTCTCCCCAGGCTTCCTTTACATTCATAACATCCCATACACCACTTATTCCTGCTATAACATCACCACTTTTAATGTGTTCAGCTATATCTCCGTTAGGCATACTTACAAACCCTGGATTAGCTGCTATACTATTGAGAGCCTGTTTTATAGCTGCTCCAGTTATATCACCTGTCTGCGAATTCCAGTTACATTCATTAGTTATACCATCTGGTTTAATAGAAAGACTAAGTCCTGTATTTCCGAAAAATGTATAAAGATACCATCCTGAATCAAACTCCATAGCAACTTTTTTATTGTTAGCTGCTGCAATTGACAACATTTTATCTAATGACTTAACATCGTCTTCTGAAAAATATTCTTTATTATAATACATAAAATATCCATTATCTGCTGTCATAGGATAGCCGTATAATGTATCATTCAGAGTCGCTGCTTCGACTGACTCCTTTACATTAGCTGCTGCTATTTCATCTGCATTGGGTACCTCTGTCAGAACTCCGCCAGCCGTTAATGATATAATCTGATCATCTGGAAATGAAAACACATCTGCACCATTGTGTACATCTGTAAGCATAACATCACGAACCTGTGAATCTGCCTGGATTTCAACCGTTATATCAAACTCTGCTTCATCTTTATATTGTTCCTTAAAGCTGTCTAGCATTTTGTTCATGACATCCAGACCATCCTTTTCTGTCCACACCTTTAAAGAGACAACTTTATCTGTACCACCTGATAACTCCTCTCTGTTGCCACCTGTTATACCTGCATTACCACATCCAGATAAGACAATAGAAGATATCAAGCCAACAATGCACAATTTCCTTGTTATTCTTTTGTTCATATTAATATACCCCTTTTGTATAAATTTACGTTCTTAATACACCGATTAGAATCTAATAATAAATGTAAAATCGAAATCACAATCCAATTTCCTTTAGATTACTTCACACGAATTTGACAAATCATAATAGAAATTAATTAACGTACTAATATATTACGGCTTATCCTGTACAGTCTTTTCAACACTTCTGAAAATAGTAAGAATTGAAATAATTATAAACTATTTATAAATTATTAGCACTCACCTATTGACAGTGCTAATGATTAGGTATATAACATAGCCAGAACAAAGGAAAGGGAGTTAAGAAATAGTAATTAAGATAACGCCATTCCAGATGTTCCAAAGAAACAAGGTAATAGTTCAGATGAATATGTAATCCTGGGGATTGGTTATTTATATATCCAATCTGAATGAACGAAAGGTTCAGCCGAACAAATAGTTTATTAAAAAAGGAGCGATGACTTATGTTAATGCCTAGTATTTTTGGAGAGAATTTATTTAATGATGATTGGATGAACTTCGGATTTCCTGAAGTTGAAAAAGCTTTATATGGTAAACACGCCAGCCACGAAATGAAGACTGATGTCAGAGAAACTGATTCCGGCTATGAAGTTGATATTGATTTACCTGGCTTTAAGAAAGACGAAATCAATATACAGCTTGATAATGGATACCTTTCAATCAGTGCCGCTAAGGGTCTTGATAAGGACGAGCAGGACAAGGAAGGCAAGTATATCAGAAAGGAACGTTATGCCGGCTCTATGAGCAGAAGCTTCTACGTTGGTAATGCAATTACTCAGGACGACATAAAGGCTAAATATGAAAGTGGTATTTTAAGACTCTCTGTACCAAAGAAAGCTGCTGAGGAAATTGAAAGTGCTAAGAGGATTGCTATTGAGGGATAATCCGTACAGAAATGTGTGAATTGGACTAATTGATAGTGCACTTAGCATCTGTGACTGCTGTTGCTAATGTAGTCCTTAGCCAAGATATGAGTTGTAATTGAATAATTAAGAAATGCCAGTCCCTAAGGTTGAACTTAGAGACTGGCATTTTTATATTTTGCCATAACAAGATATCCATTATCCCACTCAACTACTTTCGTATATCTCTCCAATTTATCAGAAGTGATAAAACGAACTCTTTGATTATTAGTTTGAGATGTTCGAGGATTGCGGGAATTGCATAGCAATGAAGCAATCCGATTACATCAGCGAGTAGCAAAATTCACTTTTGACTCCGACATCATTTATATTGTATCATTAAATTTAATGATGCCGGTGTCAAAAGTCCCCAGCTTTAACGCCTACGGATTATTCCGTGCTACGCACTATTATATTTAATTTTAGCAGAATCAGTCTTGTGAAAATGGAGGGCAGTATGGCTATTGTTGTTGCTGAAAAGATAATTGAAATGTTTTTTATAATGCTTTGTGGAATAGTTCTATTTAAAACTGGCCTGATTGATGATAAGACTGTTCCAAAGCTGTCAAACATTCTTCTTATGTTGGTTTCACCTCTTATGATATTCCAATCTTACCAGATGGACTTTGACGGTCATCTTATGTGGGGGCTTGGTCTTACACTCATTGCAGCTTTAACAACATTTACAGTTATTATAATATTAACAAATATACTAATCAGAAATACTGAATATAGCAGAAACGGTATAAGTATAAGTTCTGCTTATAATCTGCAAAAAACCAGAATTCCTGTTGAGAAAATTACCCTTATATATTCAAACAGTGGTTTTATAGGACTACCTCTTATCAATGGCGTCATTGGCCAGGAAGGTGTTTTCTATATGACAGCTTACCTTACTGTATTCAATCTGTTATTATGGACTCACGGCGTTATAGTCATGGGTGGAGCAGGTGACTTCAAAACTATATGCAGGAATCTTTGCACACCAACCATTATAGCCATATTCGCTGGTGTTATATGCTTTGTTACCGACATAAAAATACCTGCTGTTATAGATAATCCGATTCAATACATAGCCAATATGAATACGCCACTTGCTATGCTTATAGCTGGTGCCAATCTTGCACAGAGCAATATTGTAAGCAGCCTCAAGAGCCTGCGTATGTACTATCTTTGTGCTCTTAAGCTCATCATATTTCCTGTAATCGGTATGCTTATTCTTTATATTTTCAACTTCCAGAGCTTTGATTTTAATGTACCGTTTACCGTATTCATAGGAATGGCCTGCCCTGCCGGAGCATCTGCTATTATGTTTGCAGAAAGATATGACAAGGATTCACTTTACGCGACAGAAATATTCGTGCTTACAACTATATTGTCACTCATTACAATACCTTTGTTGTCAATATTTGCGATAAAGCTGTTTGGTCTGTAAGTGAATTATGAAGCCTGTCTGTAAAGTCTATCTATGAAGCACGTCTGTAAAGCCTGTCTATAAGGTATGTCTGTGAAGTCTTTTTATGAAGTCTTAGAACTACTTACTGGAATAATGCTTTTGGCAAATACTTATGTATGCAGCACTTGCTCTTGACTGTCTCCTTGCAGCATCAGACTTTGACTTAACCTGTTTTAAACTTGGATATACACCCTTTTCCACTCTCTCAGATTTAACACCTATTTTCTTATAAATATGTGCTCTAATAGTTTCCTGTGGATTATCAGGATGATATTAATGCAGATATTATCTGTAAAACATTTGGCTTTTACCAGTCTCACTTTTCAAGATTGTTCAAGCAGAATACAGGGGAATTATCTCTTTGTTAACGTTTTGAGAGCGTGAAAAGCCCATAAATTGGGGATTTGTGTTTGACATTGTTGCATATGTGTTGTATGCAGTTGACTGCTCACACATTCCCAGAACTACTCATTACTTTATTAAAGAAAGGACTAACATTATGAAAAAACATTTTGCTTACTACAACCAATACAAGAACGGAATTGATATTGCTTTTGACGACAATGTACTTCTGTTTGTCTCATGTGCTGAAGCGGAAAAGAATCTCAATACTACTCCTAACTCGCAAAGGCTTATTGATAATCTTGCAATTGATGAGCCGCTTAAATATGCTGCATTAGCTCTTGGTTGTGAGTTGCAGGATTGGGCTGATGCTATGGATGAGGATTGGTGTCCATAATCCAAAACATCTTCAACTATATTACTCCGAAATATTTTTCAAAGAATACCTTTAACTTATCAATTACTGTCTGTTTTTTCAAAGCTCGATTTGAGCCACCAGAGAATCTTGAAATTGGGGGTAAGATTTTATCAATATCTGTTCCTGTGGTTTTTATTCCTCCATCTCTGAATGAATTCTCTATAAATTTTTGAGCTTCATCATGTTTTAGGTTTTCATCTCGAATAATTGTTTCTAAATCTTGCTCTTTTTGTTTTTTAACAAAATCTTGCCAATCCTTTTCAACATCTGTTTTTACTGTCATTTGGGCGACAAAACCTTCAATTAAAGCTTTTTTGCTACGTAACTCTACGCTTGCATCTATTGATTTGTTAATATTGGCAAGAATCGTTTTATCTTCACAGTTCGATTCATGATATTTTGTAACAAGCATCAAGATGTAATCTATATTGACATCAACCTGCTTAATAAGTTCTATTTCAAAAACAATATCATCATTAATTCGTTCTTTTTCAATGTCACTTTTTTTAGCATATTCTTGATATAAGTCAATGTAAATACTCTGATAATCCTGTAAATCTCTAACTGATACAGAACTATCACTTTCAAAATCATCAAAACATCTCAAAATATTTCTTAACTTCAAAATACGACCAAATAGTTTAATAAATTCTTTTTCGTTATCCTCGCCAATGATTTGACTGCTTATCGGAAATTCATTTACCAGTCTTGCTACAAGCTCATTATAACCTTCAATATGTTTTCCGTGCTCATCTTCATAGCCATTCATATACTCATTATAAGCTTTTAGAATAACCATACCTCTTGCCTTTTTATCCCCAAAAAGTGCTAAGGCATTATTAGTGGCTGTCTCGAGATTTCTAAAACAAACAATGTTTCCAAATGTTTTAACTGAATTCAAAATACGATTAGTACGGGAAAATGCTTGTATCAAACCATGATCTTTTAAATTCTTATCTACCCACAAAGTATTGAGGGTAGTTGCATCAAATCCCGTCAAAAACATATTGACTACAATCAGTAAATCAATCTCTCGATTTTTCATTCTCAATGATACATCTTTATAGTAGTTAGGAAATTTATCGGCTGATGTATCATAACTAACATTAAACATCCTATTATAATCATCGATTGCACTGTCAAGAAAATCCCGTGATGTCTGATCAAGGCTATTGGTGTCAAAATTCTCGTCTTGCAAGATATCGTCTGGGTCTTCTTCGTTTGGATTAAAACTGAATATCGTAGCAATATTTAATTTGTGACCAGTTTTCTCCATTTGTCGTTTAAATTCATTGTAATATGCAATTGCTGCCGGAATAGAAGCGACTGCAAAAATCGAATTGAAGCCATTCACTTTTGCAGTTGTTTTTTGCTCTGATACAGTGTTATTCTTGGACTTTGCCATTTTTTCTACATTCGTAATTACTTTATGATCATAATAAGAACGACTTTGATTGCGATAAGTTTTTTGCTCAAAATGTTCAAGAATGTATTGTGTAATCTCAGATACCCTTTTTGAATCAAGTAAAGCATTTTCTCGATCAATTGCCTTTACTTGCTTGTCATATAAACGCTCAGGATTTTTAATTGTGTTGATATAATCAATTCTAAAAGGCAACACATTTCCATCATGAATAGCATCTACAATTGTATATGTGTGCAGCGGTCTTACTTTATTACCATTTTCATCCGGTTCACCTCCGAAAACCTGTGCTGTTGTACGCATATTTGATGCATTAGAACTATTAGAGTTTATTGCAAAAATAGGAGTACCTGTAAAACCGAATATATGGTAATTCTTAAAATGCTTTGTAATCGACTTATGCATATCTCCAAATTGAGAACGATGACATTCATCGAAAATCATAACAATATGTTTTTTATAAACTTCGTGCTCCTTGTTCTTGGATATGAATTTATCTAACTTTTGAATAGTTGTGATAATGATTTTTGCATTATCATCTTGCATTTGTTTTTGTAGAATTTTAGTAGAAGTGCTGCTATTGGCAGCACCCTTTTCAAATCTATCATATTCTTTCATAGTTTGATAGTCGAGATCTTTTCTATCTACAACAAATAATACTTTATCAATAAATTTCAAGCCCTGAGCTAACTGTGCAGTTTTAAAACTGGTTAAAGTTTTGCCACTTCCTGTGGTATGCCAAATATAACCGCCAGCTTCTTTTCTGCCTGTTTTTTTGAGATTATTAGAAACAATAATACGGTTCAAAATTTTTTCAGTTGCCGCAATTTGATATGGGCGCATTACCAATAATAAATCTTCTGAAGTAAACACACAGTAACGAGTCAAAATATTAAGCAATGTATGCTTCGCAAAAAATGTTTTAGTAAAGTCAACAAGATCTGGAATTGTGTGGTTTTTTTCGTCAGCCCAATAACTTGTAAATTCAAAACTATTGGAAGTTTTTTTCTTTTTAGCAACATTTTTCTCTGTATTGTCTTTTATATGCTGAAATCTTGTAGTATTAGAATAATACTTCGTATGTGTACCATTGGAGATTACAAATATCTGAACATACTGATACAGTCCGCTACCAGCCCAAAAACTATCACGCTGATAGCGGTTGATTTGATTAAACGCTTCACGAATTGAATTGCCACGCTTTTTAAGTTCAATGTGCACCAACGGCAATCCATTTACCAGAATTGTCACATCATAACGAGCACTATGCTTTCCATCGCATTCTTCATATTGATTTATTACCTGCAAATGATTGTTATGGATATTCGTTTTGTCTATCAGCCTGATGTTTTTTACATAACCATTATCAAGAGTAAGGTTTTGCAAATAATCTTCCTGTATCTTACGTGTTTTCTCTACAATTCCATCGTTTCCATTTGAAATAACACTATTATAAAAATCATTCCACTCTTTATCCAAAAAAGTGTAATTATTCAGTTTTTCAAGCTGAATACGGAGATTGTCAATTAAGTCCTGTTCGCTTTTTATATTAATGTGTTCATAACCCTGACCGACAAGGCGCTTTATAAATTCCTGTTCAAGCTCCTTTTCGCTTTGATAGTCGGTGCCTTTTCTTTTTTCAGGTGTGTACTCAGCCACTACCGTACTTTCATCAGAACTTGCCACAATCTCAAATGCGTTCATTTTACATCACCTCCTTTTTCTTAAAAGTCAAGAGTTTGTTTCGGTAATACTCATATTGTTTTTGTCTTAATAAAATTTCTGCAGACAATTTCTCACTGATATCGTCGCAAAGCTTATCAAAAACATCAAGAATATCAACTATGCGTTGTTGCTCCGCAATCGACTTATCATTATCTTCTGGATATGGAATTGGAATGGTTAATTTTTCGAAATCCGTTTTGTTAAATTTACTTTGCCCCATATACGAAGTAACTTTTTTTAGCTTTTCTTGAAAAGAAGAAGACTCGAATATATATTTTAAATATAACAAATTTACCTTGCTACTACGTATTAGCAATGCATTTTTAGCAAGAGCATTATATTTATAAGGTAACTTTTTCGGTTCAATATAATATACCTCACCGCAATTTCCCACACTCGGCAAAACAATGCAAGGTTTACTTAATTGAACTCTCCATAAATAATCATAAGAATGCTTTGAAATATAGATAGGAGATTCATGTGTATAATTACATTTTATGTCAGCCGTTCTAATTAGTTGTGCATAATCTGGTTTTGATAAATAAGGGACATTTTTAGCAACTTCTGCAAAAGAGCCTGCTGCAGCAAAATTAGTTATTGTATCACAAACATCTTTTATCGGATACACTTCACTATGTTGAATCGAATTCAAAACACTATCTCTGTAATACTCATACTGCTGTTTCCTTGCAGTTAGCTCCGCAGTGAGTTCCGCTGTAAATTTCGCAGTGAGTTCCGCAAATTCATCAAGTATACGAACAATTTCCTTTTGTACTGGTAAATCTGGAATAGGAATTTTAAACTTTGAATATTTTTCAATCCATTGACGAGTATGATCTACAGGAGCGTATTGTATATTTTTCATCAAATGATATATATATCTAAAATCCGTATCGTGATGTCTATCCTTTTTTAATCTTAACATCTTCATTGCTGAAGACTTAATCTTAAAATTAAAGTTTACCCAATGAAAAGAAGTAGTAAAATCATCAAAAATTATAACCGGATTATCTGTTGACGCCTCAAATATACCTGTGCTCTCATTAGTATATCCCAAAATAAAAGATTGCCCCGCTGTCAATACAGGTGTTTTAAATTCATCATCATACTTTGTATCTTTTACAATATATTTTGTAGGTTGCTCATAATCCATCACGTTGTATAAAAAATCGTATTCTACACCCTCAGGGCAAAATTCATTTATAAGTTTTTCTAATTTACTCATTTTCTTCACCTCCTGAAACAAACCCAGCATCAATTAACGCCTTTTTTATTTCTGCATTGTTTTTAAGTTCTTTATTTTTTCTTCTCACATTTTCAATAATACCAAAAACTAATCTCTTTAGTGCATCATACTCTTTCAATGCCGTTTCCTCGTCAGAATTTCCATGAGCAATCTCACTTAATCTGCTAAATAGTTCATATCCATTTTCTGCGTAAATTGGCGGTATAATTGAGCACTCAGAGTCTACTCTTTGCAAGACTTCACGAAAATTCAAAAACTTATCTTTATCATTTTTAATAGTAACACCTGCACTTAACCCAACTTCTTGGGTAATTTTTTCAAATGCAGATCTTAAATATATGATTGCTCCTGCTCCAAGTCTTTCTTTGTATGCAATTTCCGCCTTGGCAAGCCACTCCGAATATTTATCATCCATTTCTACTGGTAATCTTATATTTTCAGGTAATTTAAAATTCTGCTTTACCAAATGAACATTAGGATTATTTGCAAATATATCATCTGCTTCAATCAAGAACCACGCTTGAATATCCGGATTGCACTGTCTACATTTAGAATTTTCTTTGTCATAGTCTGTACATTTTAATTGACAGTCAATACTAATCATTTTTTCATTGATGATTAAGCAATGTAGTTTTTTAGGCGAAATAAAGGAGTTACTGTCTTGACATATTGTCGAGTAAAAAGGCAGATTAATTGTACCGATTTTTATTTCAATGAAGTCTCCTGAAGAAATATATACTATTCCATCAGTTGCATCCTCTTTTATTGATGTATATCTTTCAGAATCAATAAACGACTCCACTTCGCCATGATTTTTATCTCTGTCAGACAATCTGCTACTAAGTCTCATATGCTACGCCTCCTCAATTTCAGCTATAATTGCATCAATTTTGGCACGTAATGTATTTTCGTGCTTAACAATTTGAGATATTTGCTCATTGAGAACAGCTATGTCAATAACTTCTCTTGTATTCTCACTTTCTACATAAGTTGACACAGAAAGATTGTAATCTGCATTTTCAATATCTTCCTGTTTAACAAGAGCAGTAAAATGCTTTTCAGTCTTTCGGTTGATATAAGCGTTTAATATATTCTGAATATTATTAGGTTCATTGCTTGCAGTTCCATCTCCCAATTTATTGCTGTTAGTAGACTTAACAAATTCCTTTGAAGCATCAATAAATAAAGTTTGGTTGTCGACTTTAGATTTTTTTAGAACCATAATGCAAGTTGCAATACTTGTCCCGTAAAAAAGATTATCCGGCAATTGAATGATACATTCAATATAGTTATTATCAATCAGATATTTTCTGATTTTCTGTTCCGCACCACCACGATACATAATACCGGGGAAACAAACAATAGCTGCCGTTCCGTCTGTAGCAAGCCAACTAAGGCAATGCATAATAAAAGCAAAGTCCGCTTTTGATTTAGGTGCCAATACACCGGCAGGAGAAAAACGAGGATCGTTTATGAGTGTTCCGTTGTCAGAACCTTCCCATTTAATAGAATATGGCGGATTTGAAACGATTGCTTCAAACGGTTCTTCATCCCAATGTTTTGGATCTGTTAAGGTGTCACCATGCTCAATGCTGAATTTATCGTAACCTATGTCATGTAGGAACATATTGATACGGCAAAGGTTATAAGTTGTGATGTTAATTTCCTGACCAAAAAAGCCATTTCGTACATTATCTTTTCCAAGTATTTTTGCAAATTTTAAAAGCAATGAACCGCTACCCACAGCAGGATCATATACTTTATTTACTTCTGTTTTCATTTTTCCCCTGTTATCAAGAAGTGAAATTCTTGTCAGGAGTTCAGATACTTCTTGCGGTGTAAAAAATTCTCCGCCACTTTTGCCAGCATTAGAAGCATACATTCCCATTAAATACTCATATGTATCTCCAAATGCATCTATAGAATTATCTTGATAATTGCCAAGATCCATATCTCCTATAACAGTAATTAACTTTTTAAGTCTTTTATTTCTTTTAATAACTGTTGGACCAAGCTTATTGCTATTTACATCTATATCATCAAACAGTCCTTTAAAATTTTCTTCACTAGGGCTTCCAATAGCAGAGGCTTCGATGTTCTTAAAAATCTCTTGTAATTTTTCATTTAGATTTTCGTCTAAGTCACTAATTTCTATTCGCTTGACATTTTTTTCTGATTTTTCCTTAATATCTTTTTCTGATTTTTCCTTAACATCTTTTTCTTCTTTTTTGATTTTTAATAATAGATTATTAAATAATTCAGTTGGCTTGATAAAGAATCCCTTTTCTTGTACCATTTCATCTCTAATACTTTCTGCTATATCATCATCAATCTTTGCATAATCAAACTCATTATTTCCTGAATCCCATTCCCCTTTATTTATGTAACTTGTAAGATTTTCAGATATATATCTATAAAACAACATCCCTAAAACATATTGTTTAAAATCCCATCCATCGACACTTCCTCTAAGTTCATTCGCAAGTGCCCATATTGTACGATAAAGTTCTGTTCTCTCTTGTTCTCTTTTATTATCACGCATCTTTGTTTTCTCCATTCTTTAATAAAACTTTGTAATCTATATCTTTTCGCAATTTTTCACACAAATCTTTATTTTTTAATGTTTGTGCAATATCAGCAGGCACTTCATTCCGCTCTTGCGCCGCTAAGTCAAAGAACAATTCTATTTGTTCAGGTTTAGGTTTTAATAGCTTAATCATTGCAAATTGTCTATCCGGTGGAGGCGGATTGACTTTACCGCTTAAAATGTCGTAGAAATATGGTTTCTTTATACCAAGTGAAGTATAAAACTTGACATTAGATAAATTTGCCTCTTTTATCATTTGCCCAAGCAAATCACAAAATTTTATAGAATTTTCTTTGTTCAATTGATCACCACCATTTCTATGATAGTATGTAAGTTTACATACTTACATACTATCATGTTTTAGAGCTTTTATCAATAAAAGTTTCTCATCTATTTTTCTAACACATTTCAACAAATTGTAATCTTTACAATTTCTGTTTACATTTTAATATTTCATTTTCTTATCTATCTCCCCTTATACACCTCCCACAACCTCTTCTGCTCCGCTCCAATCCTCAATATCTCCTGCAAATCCCTAGCCATAGCCTCAACATTAGCATCCATCTGCTCTACTGTTCCTGTCCTATTACCTGCCTTAATCTCCCACTGAATTGACTCTTTGCTATAATATTCCCTAGTCTCCACATTCATATATCCATACACCGAATATGAATATCCATTGCTTTTCTCTATGAATACCGGAGCTACTTCACCCTTAGAAGTTTTCCATCGTATAAGTCTCGGAAACCAACACAATCCTTCTTTTATCAGTTCCTTGAAATTCTCCAGCAGCTTTCCTATCTCATACAATATTCCTCTGAATGAGTTTCCTGCTTCAATCGTCTTATCTGCTTCAACATGATTAGCATATTCTTCTATTGTCGGAGCGAATAATCTGAATGATGATACAAAAGCATTGATCTTATCAAGCAATTCTACTGCTTCATTTGCTTTGTCTGTCACGCTTGCCAGCTTTTGCTTTACCGATTGAAGTTCTGAACGCTTTTCATTAAGTTCCTTAGTCTGTCTACACTCCAATTCTTTATAAGCAATTTGTGAAGCAAACAACTTAATATCCGCATCATTCACCTGTTCCTGTATCTGCTCCAAATGCTCTGTTTCCTGTGCTACTTTATATTCCGCAACTGTCAGATCATGATTTCGACCTTTCGACTTTTCTTTTATCTGTTCCCCAAACCAGTCATCGACTTCTTTATTTGCCACCTCTCGAAGTTCATCCTGTAGCACTCGCGATAACACATTTTTAGTGAATACCTTCCGTTTTGACACCTGCTTGCTAAGACCTTTCTTATATCCACCTGCCACCGGAACTCCGACAATGTGCATATGCGGACTGTCCTCATCAAGATGAACCACAGCATTTGCAACTACAAACTGTGGTAACCGCTTTCTAAGCTCGTCCAGTATTATCTGATATGATAATTTCATATATGACTTCATATCATCAAATTGCTTCCAGAACTCCCTGTCACCTATCTGAACGATTATTTCCACTGCCATATCCTGTTCCTTACCTGCCACATGTTCAAAATAATCTTCAATTTTCCGATCTTGTCGTGTCTGCTTTTTATTATATTCTTCTAATGCCTCATCGAATTCTTTGTGGTATACTGTCTTTACATCGTCAATCAGATTTGATGTTCCGTAGACAATAAAAATATTGTCTTTGCTGTAATCTGATGATTTATATTTCCGCAGATTGTGCTTTGCAACAGCTGCAAGCTTAGATTTCGATGTAATGGCACTTTTCTTATTGCTTACATGAGCTGTATATGAAATATTTCCCATTCGCATCTCCTTATCTGTACTATCTTTTTATTTGTTAAATCTATCGGAGCAGTGCAGTTATCATCTTGGCTCTGCCATAGATGATAACCCCCTAGCAGTTTCGTCATACTGACAAAACTGCGGGGGCTCTCCAAGGGTTTTGGCATCAGCCTTTTAAACCTCATCTGCACTTAAACACAATCTCATTTATCACGATTTCTTCTGCCATCGCTCTTGCCTGATTCCGCAAATACAGCTGCTCCATAAATGTTTTCTTTTTACCCGTCATATGCTTTTTCAACCATGCTGCTTCAATATTGTCCAATCGCTCATATGCTTCTTCATTTACTGCTTCTGCCTGCTTTCTAAGCTGTCCCATTCGTGCCATATGACGATACTCAGAAGTTTTACTTTCTTCCATATATCTAAGCCACATCCGACCATATTTTCCTATATCCGTAAGATTGTATTCTGCTTCATCTACAGATAAAAGAGGATATAAAATCCCATCCACTTCTTTATATTCAACACCAAGTTCTTCAAATAATGTCATCGTAATTGTCCTTTCTTTTAAAGACCGCAACATCGCAAGGTCTATATATTTTGCAACCTTGCAAGCTTCAAGATTGCAAAACCTGACACTTTGCAATGTTGCGATGTTAGATTTTTATGCTCTCAAATTCCAGTACCAGTTATTATTGCAACGCTCAGCCTTTATCTTTAGTTCCTTCTTGGCTGTCTCAAGTGTTCTTTTCGATATTCCTTCCTGTGCTGCAAGCTCTATAACCTCTGTGCTTAAAATCTTCTGTGTTTTTTCTGCCTGTTCCCTTAAAAACTGCTTTGCCATCTCAAGTTTGCTTGCTTTAGGAACCATACCACCCAGTACTTCATCAGCAGTAATTTCATAATCACCTAACCAATGAAATCCATCCTCTGCCAGTTCAAATGCTTTCGGATGACCAAATGCTGCAAGATTATTCTTTATCTGTATCATTGCCCTGAGATTACTCTGCCCTTCTATTCTGCCGACAAGCATTACACTCCTTGCAACAGCAAAGAAATCAATAGAACCCATTCCCCGATAAGCAGCCTTTGCTCCTGAGCCTTTATTCATATGACCGATAAGAACAATGGCACAGCCTGTTCTTTCAGCAATACCTCCAAGCTTCTTCGTCATTTCTCTGGCTTCATTTGCCCGGTTCATATCAGTATCCCCGCCAAGATAAGCCTGTATCGGATCAAAGATGCACAACTTCGCATTTTCTCTTTTTATAGCTTCCTCTATCCTGTCATCCGTCATGCTCACACTCTTATCAGACTCATCTATGATTGATATTCTGCTGCAGTCTGCATTTGCTGCTTCAAGCCTCGGCTTGACTGTATCCTCAAGTCCGTCTTCTGCCGTCTGATATATTACATTTACAGGCTCAGTAATATTCATATTTTCATCTATACATTCTCCCCTTGATAGCTTTGCCGCAATGTTAAGAATCAGCGTAGATTTTCCATCACCTGGATCTCCCTGCACTATTGACAGCTTTCCATAAGGAATAAATGGATACCACAGCCATTTAATCTGCTGTGATTCAACCTCAGAGAGGTGTATCATTTTTAATTCTGTATTTGTTTCCACTGTCTGCCTCACTTTCGTAAATAATCATTGTCTCAAAAGTGGGCTGCTGTTATACTTTAATTGGTGTTTTGGTAACAGAAGCCCGCTTTTGTTATCTGCCGTGGCTTTCCCGATTGCCGTCAGGAAAGCCACTATTTCTGCCAGAGGTATTTTGCACCATCCAGCATATCCACAACCGCTTTTATCATAGCAAGATAGTCATGCTGCAGTTCCTCAATATCTGTATAAATTCCACCATCAACCGGTGATTCTTTTTCTTTTATCTGTCCTGTTTGTATGATTTCATCATACATTTTGTGAATATCTGCCTGCATCTTCTCAAGCTTCTGCACAAGCATATATACTGTTTCTTTCTTACCTACAACACAGATTCGATCATAGATACAGCATCTTGTAAAAAATGTTTTCTTCATCATTCCACTTGCCTTGATTCTTGCTTCAATTTCACGCCTTTCATAGTCTGATATGCGAAAACTGATTGTCGGATTCTTATGAACTCCACTCACTGAACATCACCTCCATTCCCTGTACCTGGCACAAATTCTTCATTAAGCTTATCAGCCATCTCAATCTGCTCTGTCGGAAACATATGTGCATAATGAAATGTGATTGTCTGACTCTCATGCCCAACCCTATTTCCAATGGCTACCGCTGAAAAACCCAGGCGAATAAGTAAAGAAATGTGCGAATGCCTGAGATCATGAATTCTTATTCTCTTTACTCCTGCCGCTTTCGCTCCCCTGCTCATCTCGTGATGCAGATATGACTTCGTAATCTGAAATATTCTGTCATCTCTGCCATATCCATACAACATTCCGATAAACTGTCTTAACTCTTCTACCAGAAAATCAGGTATTACAACATCCCTTCTGCTCTTTTCCGTCTTAGGATCTGTGATGATATCTTCACCATTGATATACTGATAAGACTTTGTGATATGAAGTTTCTTATTCTCAAAATCAATATCTGCTGGTGTCAGGGCAAGCAGTTCACCTTCCCTTATTCCGCACCAGTAAAGAATCTGGAACGCATAATAAGATATTGGCTTGTCTTTTACACATTCTATGAACTTGAGATATTCTTCTTTTGTCCAGAAATCCATCTCATCGGCTTTGCCTTTACCTATCGTCCCAGCCTTCTTTACAGGATTTTCTCTCAGATTGTAAAAGCGTACCGCATGATTAAATATGGCTGACAGCTCTGACTGCATTGTTTTCAGATAAGTCGGCTTATAGGGCTTACCGTCTGCCTGTCTCTTCTTGATCATCTCATTCTGCCATTTGATAATATCCGCAGGACTGATTTCATTCATCTTCTTTTCCTTGAAATATGGAATCAGCTTCTTCTGAAAAATGACATCCTTTGTACGCCACGTGTTAAGCTTCAGCTTAGGCTTTAAATCTTCCTCATACAGCTTGTAGAAATCTTCAAACCTCATATCCAGATTTGTTGCCTGCTGCAGCAGAAACTTCTGCTCATATTCCAATGCCTCCTTTCTCGTCCGAAAGCCACGCTTTAGCTTTCTTTTGTTTTTACCTGTCCAATCGTTGTAGTGGAAGGAGACATACCATGTCCCCCTCGCCTCATCCTTGTATGCTGCCATACACTACTCCTTTCCCTTATGCTGTCTTATCACATAAGTCATATACTTTACTGTCAAGATACTTACGGCTGACTCTGCCGGCTCTGACATAGAAGCCTTTAGAAGATAATTCCCTGTTAGCTTCTCTTATTACTTTGTATGCATGAGATACTGATACATCAAGCATCTCAGCAACCTCTTTTGCTGTGTAATATAACTTTTCCATGGTGCATTCACCTCCTCTCCCCGGCAATTACCGGTATGTATCAAACACTTATATTGGCAGCTACAACTTCTATATAACTTGTTGCAACTATTGTATTTTCTTGTCTTAAATTTTAAAAGGGACAAACCCGACCCTTTTTCTCAGATAAGGGTACAATAGCGGTTTTTTTACAAATATAGCAGCATCCCTGTCTCTTGATTACATCACTCATTCTAATTCAAAACATGAATTTGCTAAATATTCTCTCATGGACTTTTTTCGTCAAAACATATTCTCTGACGGACTTTTTTATCTTTAAGTACAATTAATCCATACTTAAACCTATAAAGATATCTCTACAAACACTGTCGGAGTCATCAGGTAACATTGTGGCAATACTGGCACATTGTGTGTTAAAAACTTTCTGTGAGATAAATTCTATAACCAACCCACAAATTACGGAAGTGACACCACTGGTGTATTTTCACTAATTTGCACCAGTTTTTGGTGCTTCATATAATTGGGATAATTTTTGAAAATAAAAAGAAATGTGATAATAGATAATACCTATGACACTTCTGTTTAGTACTCATTAATATCTGTGGTACTATCAAAACAGGTATCATATAGGTATCACGATAAAAGAAAAAGCCCCATAAATGGCTTGTTTTCGCCATTTATGAAGCTCTGTTTACTACTCAAACTCAATCGTTCCCGGTGGCTTACTAGTCAGGTCATAGAATACCCTATTAACCCCACGCACCTCGTTTATAATTCTACTCATAACTGTCTGGAGTACCTCAAATGGTATCTGGGCACTTTCGGCTGTCATAAAGTCAATTGTATTGACTGCACGAAGTGCAACTGCGTAGTCATAAGTTCTTTCATCACCCATAACACCAACTGAACGCATATTAGTGAGGGCTGCAAAGTACTGGTTTGGCATCCAGGCTGGTGTCTTGCCATTTTCTTTCTTGTAGGCTTCTACTGCCTTGTCTACCTCTTCACGATAGATGTAATCGGCATCCTGTACGATACGAACCTTGTCGCTTGTTACTTCGCCGATAATTCTTATTCCAAGTCCTGGACCTGGGAATGGCTGACGGAACACAAGATGTTCTGGTATGCCAAGTTCAAGACCAGCCTTACGTACTTCATCCTTGAATAAATCACGGAGTGGCTCAATAATCTCCTTGAAATCAACGAAATCTGGAAGACCACCTACATTGTGATGTGACTTGATTACCGCTGATTCACCGCCAAGTCCACTCTCTACAACGTCTGGATATATAGTTCCCTGTGCAAGGAAGTCAACTGCACCAATCTTCTTGGCTTCTTCCTCAAACACACGGATGAACTCTTCACCGATTATCTTTCTCTTAGCCTCTGGTTCAGTAACACCTGCAAGCTTAGAGTAATATCTTTCCTGTGCATTTACCCTTATAAAGTTAAGGTCAAACTGTCCTTCTGGACCGAATACGCTTTCAACCTCATCGCCCTCGTTCTTACGAAGAAGACCATGGTCTACGAATACGCATGTAAGCTGCTTTCCTATAGCTCTTGAAAGAAGGCCTGCAGCAACTGATGAATCAACTCCACCAGAAAGTGCAAGTAATACCTTACCATCGCCAACCTTTTCACGTATTTCCTTAATAGTATTCTCTACAAATGCATCCATTTTCCAGGTTCCAGCACATCCGCATACTCCACGCACAAAGTTGTGAAGCATCTTTGTACCTTCCTGTGTATGAAGAACTTCTGGATGGAACTGGATTGCATAGAGGTTCTTTTCTGAACACTCTGCTGCTGCCACTGGACAGTCTGCTGTATGTGCAATTATCTTAAATCCTGGAGCAACCTGTGAAATGTAGTCAAAATGGCTCATCCACACGATAGTCTTTTCTGAAACATCTCCAAATAAAGCACTGCTCTTATCAACAAATGTCTCTGTCTTTCCATACTCTCTTACTGGAGCTTTCTCAACCTTGCCGCCAAGAACGTGCTGCATAAGCTGAGCACCATAACATAATCCAAGCACTGGAACACCAAGTTCAAAAAGCTCTTTAGTACAAGTAGGTGAACCTTCTTCATAGCAGCTATTCGGACCACCTGTAAGGATAATTCCTTTAGGGTTCATCGCCTTAATCTGCTCAAGAGGTGTTTTGTAAGAATATATCTCACAATATACGTTACATTCACGGACACGACGTGCAACTAACTGATTGTACTGTCCGCCAAAGTCAATAACTATAACCTTTTCCTGATTCATATTGTCCCTTTCCTAATCATAAGTTTGCGTTGAAGATATATTTTATATGCATTTCTATACTTTAATCAGCCAATCATAAAAAATATACAGACACAATATGCATATATAAATAATATTATGTAGGGGTCAAAAGCCCCGACTTTGATACCTACGGATTGTTCCGTGCTATGCACTCCCACAATCCTACCCAATATTCACATATCGTGAGATTATCATCCCACTTTTATGCTCATATCGGGGGCGTGTCACAAGGTTTAAACCCACCTATGAGCGAGCCCATGTGGGTTTAGACCTTGTGCCCCTGGTATCATAATATACATATATATAACATATACATATATAATATATACATATAACACACATATATTAATTGGATATTTTACATAACAATTTATGTATAGCAATTTACTGCTTTTATTGTCTTATATTTTCTCCTATTACTTTCAAAGTATATATCAGTATATATAACACATCTACAACTCATATATACATTTATTATAGTAAACAAGCGGTATAATGACAAGCATATTCTTCAATCTTTATTACAATCCCATACAACACAATCTCCTGTTATTAATCTGTTGTATGCTAATGCCGCTTAAATTTCAGATTTATACAGCTTTATATTTTCTTAAGAAACTCATCCACATATTTCCTCATATTATCAAATTCTGCATTGACCTCTGGTACATTTGACTTAAAATCAAGAAGCTTATATACATAACCTTGTTCCTTGGCCTGTCTATAACTTTCTTTATATACAAGTTCAAAAAGCAATGATATATGCCCTACGATATGGTCAACAGCACTCTTTCTCACACTTTTAAGCACTGTTTCCCTCTTATAAAAGCTTTCTAGTACTTCTTTGGATATAACTCCGCTTTTAAGCTCCTCTGTTGTTACATCATATATAATTTCCATAGGAATATCTGCATTCACCTTAAATATATCAACCTTATCCGCATCACGCAGTATATCACAAAACATACGCTGTCTTTCGGTGAGGTCTTCTTTTACACGATACTTATTATGCTGTCTTATCGCCAGTTCAAGAAGTCCTGTATCTTTTTTGTGGTACTCATTATTTTTTATTATCTGCTTATCATCGACAGTCGTTGCATCATTATTAACTAAGAATTCTTTAATTTTCCGTTCTCCCTGACAATAATCAGACTGATTATCCGATTGTGCAAGCTCACATTCTTCATAATACCCTTCTGCAAACTTCCTTATAAGACCTTCCTTAAACAGCAGATCTGCCCCGAATTCTGCATGGTCTACTGACTGGGCATCATTAAATGTACCGAAACGCCTTATCTGCTCAAATCTTCCTATATCGTGTAACATTCCAAGAAGCCATGCAATATCTACATCCGGTTCACTTAAGCCTAATGATTCTGCAATTCTTTGACACAGTCCTGCTACTCTGTAGGTATGCTCTATCTTAAGCTTTATCTTTTCATCTGATGGGTCGTAATTTCTTACATACTCTGCAAATGCATTGATAACATTTTTCCTGTTAATAACTGGTTTGTTAATACTTTCCACAACATCAATCAGTCCATTAAGGTCAGCACATACCATATATGTAAGTTTCCTGATATCATCATCTATTGCTATTGTATCAGGAATATGAACAACTCTCATATCTGCCGCATATCCAGCCTTAATGCCATTAATGCTGTCCTCAACTACTACTGCCTCTGACGGATTTACGCCTATTGCCTTAGCAGCACGAAGAAATATATCCGGTTCTGGCTTTCCACGTTCGACTTCATCTCCATATACAACCGCATCAAGATAATCCCACACTCCTATTTCATGAAGTGTTTTCTCAGCACTTTCACGCCTTGTTGATGTAGCAACTGCACACTTTAGTCCATTATTTCTTATATATTCAAATATGTCCTTTACGCCCTTTTTAACAGGAATACCTTCTGTTTCCCTTATCTTGTATACATGCTGTGTTCTAAGCTCCTTCGCTTCCCAATAATCTATCACACCCTTGTAATAATCATCAAAGAACTTGCAGCAAAGCTCTGCCGGGGCCCCCTTAAAGCTGTCTATAAGCCATATGGGCATATCCACTCCAAGCTGCCCTGCCGCCCATAGCCAGCCCTCATTAGACTGTCTTTCTGAATCTATAAGAACGCCATCCATATCAAATATAATGCCTGATACCATTTTTCTTCTCCTAGCAATCAAATGTCGTATTTTTACACTTTATATTATTTAAAGTAACTATAAAAGATATGTTTTTATAATTTATAACGCTGACCAGCACCTGCAATTTTCAAATTTGCCAATTTAGAGACTTTAAACATCTTCTATCATTGAACTTTCATCCACAATGCCGTCATCTGCACCATCCTTATAAATACTTCTTAACATACTGTCCCGTATAAGACTTCTTAACCTTGGCAACCTCTTCTGGTGTACCCTTTGCAATAACTGTACCACCTCTGTCGCCGCCTTCTGGTCCCATATCTATAATATAATCGGCTGTTTTGATAACATCAAGATTATGCTCAATAACAACAACAGTGTTACCGCCCTCTGCAAGCTTATGAAGTATATCAACAAGCTTGTGGACATCAGCAAAATGAAGTCCTGTTGTAGGTTCATCAAGAATATATATAGTCTTTCCTGTACTTCTTTTAGAAAGCTCTGTAGCAAGCTTTATTCTCTGTGCTTCACCACCCGAAAGCTCTGTAGATGGCTGTCCTAACTTAATGTATGAAAGTCCAACGTCATTAAGAGTTTCTATTTTTCTTCTGACTGATGGCACATTTTCAAAGAAATCAACTGCATCCTCAACTGTCATATCAAGCACATCATATATGCTCTTTCCCTTATACTTAACTTCAAGTGTTTCTCTGTTATAACGCTTTCCATCACACACTTCACAAGGAACATATACATCAGGCAGGAAATGCATTTCTATCTTGATAATACCATCTCCAGAACAAGCCTCACAACGTCCTCCCTTTACATTAAAGCTGAAACGTCCTTTGTTATAACCTCTTTCCTTAGCATCTGTTGTTGAAGCAAAAAGATCCCTTATCATATCAAATACGCCTGTATATGTCGCAGGATTAGAACGTGGAGTTCTTCCTATTGGCGACTGGTCAATATCTATAACCTTATCAAGCTGCTCGATTCCTGTAATATCATCATGGTCACCAGCGATACATCTTGCACGGTTTAAAGACTTAGCAAGGTGCTTATACAGAATTTCATTCACTAGGGAACTCTTTCCTGAACCCGATACACCTGTTACACATGTAAATACTCCGAGTGGTATATCAACATCAATATTTTTAAGATTATTCTCCCTTGCACCCTTAACAGTTATCCAGCCTGTCGGCTTTCTTCGCTTCGCCGGCACTGGAATCCTGATTCTTCCACTAAGATATGCACCTGTAAGTGAATCCTTGCATGCCATAATATCAGCTGCTGTTCCTGTCGCAACAACTTCTCCTCCATTACGTCCGGCACCCGGTCCTATATCAACAATATAATCTGCGGCACGCATAGTATCTTCATCGTGTTCAACCACAATAACTGAGTTACCAAGATCACGCAAATGTATAAGTGTCCCAAGCAGCTTGTCGTTATCTCTCTGATGAAGTCCGATACTTGGCTCATCAAGTATATAAGCCACACCAACAAGTCCTGAACCTATCTGTGTCGCAAGTCTTATTCTCTGTGCCTCACCACCTGAAAGCGTACCTGTTGCTCTTGATAATGAAAGATAATCAAGTCCTACATCCATAAGAAACTGTATTCTTGCCTTAATCTCCTTAAGTATATCTGCACCGATAAACTTCTGTCTGTCTGTAAGTTCAAGCTCATCTAAGAACTTCTTTAACTTAACAATAGACATATCCGTAATCTGATATATATTCTTATCTGCTATCGTAACAGCAAGAGATGATGGCTTTAATCTCTGTCCGTGGCAGGATTTACAAGGTCTTATGCGCATGAATTCCTCATACTGCTGCTTTGCACTGTCTGAGTAAGTTTCCCTGTATCTTTTCTCCATATTATGGATAAGGCCTTCAAATGCTATATCGTATTCTCCAACGCCTCTCTGGCCTTTGTAATGCACTTTAACACTCCTGCCATTAGTACCATTTATAATCATATCCTTAATATCATCTGGATAATCCTTAAATGGTGTTGATAAACTGAAGTTATATTCCTTTGCAAGTGCACTCATAATAGCCCTTGAAAAGCTGCCCTCATCCTTTACAGACTGCCATCCCATACCAACTATAGCTCCCTCATCGATGCTTAATGAAGCATCTGGTATAAGAAGCTCTGCATCAAAATTCATTGTATAACCAAGTCCGTAACAATCTGGACACGCACCAAATGGATTATTGAATGAAAAGCTTCTTGGCTCTATCTCATCTATGCTTATGCCACAATCCGGACACGAAAAGCTCTGTGAAAAGTTAATCGGCTCACCGTCTATAACGTCAACTGTCATAAGTCCCTCTGCAAGCTTAAGTGCTGTTTCTATTGAGTCTGTAAGTCTTTTATTAATTCCATCTTTGACTACAAGACGGTCAATGACAATTTCTATATTATGCTTCTTGTTCTTATCAAGATTTATCTCATCTGTAAGCTCATACATATTGCCATCAGCAATAACTCTTACATAACCGCTCTTTTTAGCCTGTTCAAAAAGCTTCTTATGTTCACCTTTTCTTCCTCTTACAACTGGAGCTAATATCTGTATCTTTGTTCTTTCTGGAAGCTCCATAATAGTATCAACCATCTGGTCTACAGTCTGCTTGTTGATTACTTTGCCACACTTTGGACAATGTGGTGTACCTATTCTTGCATATAATAATCTGAAATAATCATATATCTCTGTAACAGTTCCAACTGTTGAACGTGGATTTCTGTTAGTTGACTTCTGGTCTATGGAAATAGCTGGTGAAAGTCCTTCTATGCTCTCTACCGCCGGTTTTTCCATCTGTCCTAAGAATTGCCTTGCATATGAAGATAATGACTCCATATACCTTCTCTGGCCTTCTGCATATATAGTATCAAAGGCAAGACTTGACTTACCAGAACCAGACAGACCTGTAAGTACAACAAGACTGTCCCTTGGTATATCTACATCAATATTTTTAAGATTATGCTCACTTGCACCTCTTATTCTTATATAATTCCTGTAATCGCCTTTTTCCATATTCTATTTTCTCCGTTATTTCTTCTTTCTTAATCCTTAATCATCTCAGGTACATAATGTTTTTTCTGTAAACAGCAACTGCTTTTTATAATTCTGACTGCGTAATATTGCTTTTGAACTTATAGCCTAACCTTGTATAACAGCTATTAATTCTATCTGCCTGACTTCTTATCCTCATAAATATACTTATTAATCTCAATCATCTTATCACGAAGCATAGCCGCCTGTTCAAAGTCAAGCTCTGCTGCAGCCTTACGCATATTTTTCTCAATCTGTTTCTTAACCTTTTCAAGATCTTTAATACTCATAGATTCATAATCTACATCAAGCCTTCCATTTGAATTATCTGCTTCTGCTGCCTTAGATATACTTATAAGATCTCTTACTGCCTTCTTTATAGTCTGAGGGGTTATTCCGTGTACCTCATTGTACTCCTGCTGTATCTTTCTACGTCTTTCCGTCTCAGATATAGCCTTTTCCATAGACTCTGTTATAGTATCTGCATACATAATAACGTGTCCCTCTGCATTTCTGGCAGCTCGTCCTATCGTCTGGATAAGTGAAGTCTCTGTTCTTAAGAAGCCCTCTTTATCAGCATCAAGAATAGCCACAAGACTTATCTCTGGAATATCAAGTCCCTCTCTAAGCAGATTGATACCAACAAGCACATCGAATCCGTCAAGTCGCATATCCCTTATAATCTTCTGTCGCTCTAGTGTATCAATATCCGCATGAAGATACTTGACTCTTATGCCGACTTCCTTAAGATAATCTGTAAGATCCTCTGCCATTCGCTTGGTAAGTGTAGTTACAAGTATCTTGTTCTTTTTCTCAACTTCCTTATTAATCTCACTTATAAGATCATCTATCTGACCCTCTATTGGTCTTACTGTTATCTCAGGATCAAGAAGTCCTGTAGGCCTTATAATCTGTTCTGCCCTCATAAGCTCATGTTCTTCCTCATACCTGCTAGGTGTGGCAGATACAAAAAGCATCTGTGATATCTTGCTCTCAAACTCCTGAAAATTAAGCGGTCTGTTATCCTTAGCTGAAGGAAGCCTGAAGCCATAGTCTACAAGTGTCGTCTTTCTTGCCTGATCACCAGCATACATTCCCCTTATCTGTGGAATAGTAATATGTGACTCATCGACAATAATCATAAAATCATCTGGAAAATAGTCCATAAGCGTATATGGTGGACACCCTGCCGGAAGCCCTGCTAAATGTCTTGAATAATTCTCAATACCTGAACAGAAGCCTGTTTCCTGCATCATCTCTATATCAAAGTTCGTTCTTTCTTCTATTCTCTGTGCCTCAAGAAGCTTATCCTCACTCTTAAAATACTCTATTCTCTCTGCAAGCTCTTTCTTTATATTCTCAATCGCCTTTTCCATCTTCTCTTTTTCAACAACATAATGTGAATTAGGAAATATAGCAATATGGTCAAGGTTACACCTAACCTCACCAGTAAGAGAATCAATCTCGCTTATCCTGTCTATCTCATCTCCAAAGAACTCAACCCTCACAGCATCTCCACTGGAAGCTGACGGATATATCTCTACAACATCTCCCCTTACCCTGAATGTTCCTCGCTTAAAATCCTGGTCATTGCGCATATACTGTATATCTATAAGCTTTCTTATCATTTCATCCCTGTCTTTTTCCATACCTGGACGAAGAGATATAACCATATTCTTATAATCAATAGGCGCACCAAGACCATATATACACGAAACTGACGCTACTATAATAACATCATCTCTCTCTGACAATGCCGCTGTTGCTGAATGTCTTAACTTATCTATCTCGTCATTAATCGAAGAATCCTTGGCTATATAAGTATCGCTCTGTGGCACATAAGCCTCTGGCTGATAATAATCATAATAAGAAACAAAATACTCTACTGCATTCTCAGGAAAGAACTCTTTCATCTCGCTATATAACTGTGCCGCCAATGTCTTATTATGACTGATAATAAGTGTTGGCTTCTGCACATGCTGTATTATGTTCGCCATAGTAAATGTCTTACCAGAGCCTGTAACACCGACAAGTGTCTCGAACTGATTACCCTCTTCAAATCCCTGCACAAGCTTCTCTATTGCATAGGGCTGATCTCCTGTCGGGTTATAAGGAGCGTGTAACTTGAATTCCATAACAATTCTCCCTTCGTTAATCTATAGTAAAATAGTCAACAACAATATTATTTAATAGTATTTACCTTATATATTGATTTTACTACAAATAAATGCCTTTGTCTATCAAAATAGAACATTTGTTTTATTTTATAACAAAAATCACCTGACTGCTGATACACAACAGATTTCAACAAACTGCCAATCTGCATATCAGCCATCAGGCTTACTGTAATTTATATATTTTCCATTTGCATATATTTAATTAATATGTGCTTCCACATTCTTAATTGCCGCATCAAGCTGGGTATCAACATCTGCATCAGTACCATATTCCACTACCATATCCGGAGTAACACCTTTTCCGTGTATATCCTGTCCCTTTGGTGTGAAATACTTGGCAATCGTGAACTTTATTGCACTTCCATCTGTAAGTGGTTTAACTGTCTGCACAATTCCTTTACCATATGTCTGGGTCCCGATTATCGTTCCTTTGCCATAATCCTGTATAGCACCTGCAAATATCTCTGAGGCACTGGCACTATTGCCATTTACAAGGACTGCAAGTGGCAGATTGAACTCATCATTATCCTGACCTTTATACTCTTTTCTATTGCCCTGCTTATCCTCTGTATACACAATAAGTCCGTCAGGAAGCATATATTTAAGCATACCTACAACTGTATCAAGCAATCCACCTGGATTGTTTCTTATATCAATTACAAGTCCTTTCATCCCCTGTGACTGCAAATCTTCAACAGCCGCCTTGAACTGCTTTGTTGTTACCTCCTCAAACTGTAATATCGAAAGATAACCAATATTATTATCAAGAAGTGTATATGACACTGTCTTTGCTTCAACAGCATCTCTTACCACGGAAAATGTCAGTCGCTCAGTTCCACGAATGACCTCAAGCGTGACAGATGTACCCTTGTCGCCTTTAATAAGTGCAACGGCTGATGAAAGCTCCATATCTGTTATGTCCCTGCCATCAACATTTACAACCCTGTCGCCACTCCTGAGTCCAGCCTGATAACCTGCCCCCTTATCATATACATCTACAAGAAGAACACCACCTTCACCGCTAAGCTGGCAGACTGCTCCTATGCCATAGAACTTGCCATTTGTTGACTCCTTTAAGGCTTTATATTCATCCGCTGTATAATACATAGTATACTTGTCACCATATGAACTAAGGTACGCCTTGTAAATGTTATCTTTGGCGGTTTCATCATCTACATCACCAAAATAAAAGGATTCAAGCACAGAATCAATTGCATTAAGCTTGCCTTCTACCTCACTTCCAATTCCGTCTGAATCTGTGACTGCATCAGATTGTATATATACATCTCCATTAACACCTATATGAATGTAGCCTTTAGCTATACACACTGCTGCCACACTTAATATTAGAAGTATAACAGCCATAAATGCTGATACAGCACCGATAATCATTCCACTTGCAAAGCCTTGTGATTTCTTCTTTCTTGGCGGCTGTGCATTTCTTCTTAAATCATTCATTCCATACAAATCACCAATATTTCCACGATTATCCGAAGCACTATTATTAATTCTGTTTCCGGCATTATTGTCATTATCTGCATTAACATTATTAATTACATTAATGTTATCACCAGCATTAAAATCATCACTATTGACATTATCATTTGAATAAATGTTGTTATTTTGATTGTCCATACCTATATGCCTCTGCATTTATTAATATTTATTTGCTTAAGTAGTTCCAAGGTGAAACATAACTTCCGTTATATCTTACATCAAAATGTAGATGAACTCCGTCAGAATCACCAGTTGTTCCCATAAGTGCTATCTTCTGTCCCTTAGTTACATGTGTTCCTGCACTGACAAGAAGCTTTGAAGCATGCAGATATCTTGTATACAATCCACCACCATGATTAATCATAATATAATTACCCGCTGATGAACTAAATGTCGCAATTACCACATCACCATCATACGCCGCATATATAGCATCACCCGCAACGCCTCTGTTAAGTGCACCGATATCAATTCCCTTATGCGGAGAGCTTCTGCCCTCTGTATCACCATAAGGTGAGGTTATCCTTGTTGACTCTGTAGGCCACTTGAACTTTCCACCATCATATTTTACAACATTGGCACTTCCACTATTCTCCTTGGCCTTAATCTCTGCCTCTATCTTGGCAATATATTCGTCCTGAGCCTTTATATCAGCTTCTATCTTAGCTTTATAATTCTCCTGCTGCTGCTTATTCTTCTGTAATGAAGCCATTTCACTCTTCTTGGTTGACTCAAGCAGTGAAAGTGAAGCTCTCTTATCTTCAAGCTCCTCCTGCTTGGTTACAAGTGTCTCCCTGTCCGTTTCTAACTGTGCTTTGGCGACAGTTATATAAGTAACAGTAGCATTATACTTTTCAAGCATTTCCCTGTCATACTGTGAGATTTTTGTAATATATTCCGCCTTATTAAGCATATCACCCATACTCTGGGAATTCATAAGCAATGCAAAATATGTTTCATCATTATGTTCATACATAAACTGAATTCTAAGCTTCATTGAACTATACTGTTCTTCTGCCTCTATCTCTGCCTGTGCAAGCTTTTCTTCTGTATCCGCTATCTCAGCCTCTATCTGCTCAACCTGCTCATTAACCTCATTAAGCTCGCCATCAACACTGGACATCTGTGCATCAAGCTGGGCAATATAAGCTATCATATCATCGTTCTGTGCCTTTAAGTCTTCAATTATTTTCTCTGTCTGTTCATACTGGCTCTGCAAATCTTTTTTCTTGCTGTTAGCATCATTGAGATTCTGCTTATCATCTCCATATACATCATAATATGACACTGCAAAATATGGTATTACAAGCACAAGTACCATCAACAATGGAATAAGCCTTTTTGCTAATGCTCTCCTCATACAACTCCTCCATTCAGTCAGACCATTTATAAAATGCATACAAACAGCCGCTTAACAATAGCATAACAATCTATACTGTCAGATACCATTTTTATTTTTAAATAGGACTTCCACATATCATATACAATCACATAATATAATCTTCATTTATAATACATAATCATATAATTCAATGCAGCAGTCCTATGTCTGGCTAATATTATCTGCTATACATTAGCGTGCTTTCTTACAGCAAAGAAGCTTCCTAATGCACCTATTCCGATACCAAGAAGAATTCCTACTGGAACCAGTATTCTGAATACATCATTAACCGGCATAAATGCAAGAATATTCTGAAGTATCGAGAACTTATTCATAACAAAATTAATAATATTCTCATATACAAATCTAAGAATAACTATTGGAATAATTGAACCAACAAGTCCAATTACAATACCTTCTACGAAGAATGGTGCATTAACAAACGCATCTGTAGCACCTATATACTTCATAATAGAAATCTCTTCTTTACGGACAGTAATACCTATTACAATTGTGTTAGTAATAAGGAATATAGATACTGCAAGAAGAATAACTATAATTGCTATTGTTATGTAACTAACAAGTCTTGCGGCACTGGCAAGTCCACTTGCTGTTGCCTCTGAACGGTTAACCTGTCTTATGCCATCAAGATTTTCAAGGTATGTTACAAGTGTAGCCTGACTTGAAGCTTCATTAAGATATATCTCATATGATGAAGAATTAGCAAGAGGATTATCATCCTTGAAACCTTCTGCAAGTTCTGGGTAATCTTTAAAATACTCAGCCTTGTAATTCTCCCACGCTTCATCAGCTGATGTATAATGAATTCTTGACACTTCATTACGCTGGCTTATCGTATCGCCAAGCTTCTTAATATCTGCGTCTGTAAGTCCTTCATCGAAAAATACTGTTACACATACTTCATTCTCAGCCTTATGAATCATATACTGAAAATTGGATACAAGTGCATAGAATACACCGAAAAGAAATATACACGCTGTAATTGTTGCTATAGACGCAAGAGAGAACAATCTATTACGATAGATGTTCTTTAATCCGTCTTTAATATGATAAAATAACGATCTAATCTTCATAGAAATAACCACCTTTTTCCAAATCACTGATAATCTTGCCTTCGCTCATAGTAATAGTTCTCTTCTTCATCTGCTGAACTATCTCCATATTATGAGTAACAACAAGTACTGTTGTTCCCTGCTTGTTAACCTGATCTAATATCTTCATAATCTCGTTAGAGTTAGCTGGGTCAAGGTTACCTGTAGGCTCATCGCACAATAATATAGCTGGCTTATTAACCAGTGCTCTGGCTATGGCAACTCTCTGCTGTTCACCACCTGATAACTCATTAGGAAATGACTTATACTTATCAAGAAGTCCTACCATTGAAAGCATAGCAAGAACCCTGCTCTTAATCTTCTTATTAGGAGCTTCGACAACTTTCTGTGCAAATGCAATATTATCGTATATATTACGATCTGGTAAAAGTCTGAAATCCTGGAATACAACACCAATATCTCTTCTAAGATATGGTAACTTCTTTCTTGTAAGTTTATTAAGGTACTTTTTATTAACGTATATCTTACCCGATGTTGGGTCAAGTTCCTTAAGAAGAAGCTTTATAAGAGTTGACTTACCTGAACCACTCTTACCTACTATAAATACGAATTCTCCTTTCTGAACGTGAAGATTAATTCCGTTCAAAGCAGGAACTCCAGATGTATACGTTTTGGTAACATCTTCCATTATAATCATTATTAATATTCCTCCAAATTAGTATGTATCTTTACTTTCCATATATTTCATATATTTAACTACCATAAGTGCAATCTTAAATGTTATTGCATCGTCAAACACTCTCAAATCAAGACCTGTAGTCTTCTGAAGTTTATCTAGTCTGTATACAAGAGTATTTCTGTGGATATATAACTGTCTTGATGTCTCTGATACATTAAGGCTGTTATCAAAGAACTTATTAATTGTTGACAATGTCTCCTCATCTAAATCATCAGGTGACTTTCCGTCAAATATCTCTCTTATGAACATCTGACAAAGTGGAAGTGGAAGCTGATATATTAAACGTCCAATACCAAGTCTGTTATATGCAACAACATTCTTGTCACTATAGAATATCTTGCCTACATCAAGAGCCATATTAGCTTCCTTGTAAGAACGTGATACTTCTCTTATATCATTAACAATAGTACCATAAGCAATATGGGCAGAACTCATAGCCTCTGTATTTAACATATCTATAATAACTTCTGCTGTCTTATCAAGGTCTTCGTAAGTTTCATTACTCTTAACCTCTCTGACAAGTATTATACTCTTCTCGTCAACTGCTGTAATAAAATCCCTTGTTCTTGAAGCAAATAAAGTTCTTATTGTCTCTAATGCATTAGTATCTTTCTCGTGCTTAGTCTCAATAATATACACAACTCTCTTTACATCTGTATCAATATGAAGCTTCTCGGCTCTTGTATACATATCAACCCTTAGAAGATTATCAAGAAGAAGATTCTTTATAAAGTTATCCTTATCAAATCTTTCCTTATAAGCAACTAAAAGATTCTGTATCTGAAATGCTGCAAGCTTTCCTAACATAAATACATCATCAGTTGTTCCCTTAGCCAATATTATATACTCAAGATTGCCATCTTCAACAACCTTAAAGAACTGATATCCATTAACCACCTGACTATCTGCTGGTGAATCTATAAATACAAGTGCATCTGCTGTACATTCAGCAACATTATCAAATGTCTTAGCTACAACCTTGCCCTCTGCATCAATAACACATAAATCAACTCGTGATATTTCTTTTAACCCATCAACGGTTGTCTGTAAAATCTGATTTGAAATCATATTATACTCCATTCCTTCGCATCTTTTTGACATTTACTATATCATTGTAAAGCAAAATGACAAAAAAAAAAAGAGGAAATGTATAGAAATTATACACTTCCTCTAAATTTTATAAAATAATTATATTTAAATAATACAAATATCTAATTATGTATAGTAATTAGTGAGTAATTACCATTTCTGTTTCCTTATCAAATACATGAAGTCTTGCAACATCCATAGCGAATTCAACTTCATCACCTGGACGAGCTGTTGTTCTAGGATTAACCTTAGCTGTACATGTAACATCACCGATTTCATAGTGAAGGTTAACTTCAGCACCAAGTAATTCATATACTCTGATTGTTGACTTAAACTTAGTATCCTGATGAGCAGCGATAAATTCTGGATCATCTTTAACGTCTTCTGGACGGATACCAACTACAACTGTCTTTCCAACATAACCTTCATCGATAAGCTTCTTGCTCTTTTCAGCTGGAAGTTTGATAACAACTTCTTCGCTCATCTTAAGAACTGCCTGTGAACCTTCCTGAGCTACTGTAGCATCGATAAGATTCATCTGAGGTGAACCAATGAAACCAGCAACGAAAATGTTGTTAGGTGTATTGTAAAGGTTCTGAGGTGTATCTACCTGCTGTATAATACCATCCTTAAGAACTACGATTCTTGTACCAAGTGTCATAGCCTCTGTCTGGTCATGTGTAACGTAGATGATTGTTGTCTGTAATCTCTGGTGAAGCTTAGAAATCTCAACACGCATCTGTACTCTTAACTTAGCATCAAGGTTTGAAAGTGGCTCATCCATAAGGAATACCTTAGGGCTACGAACGATTGCACGACCCATGGCAACACGCTGTCTCTGACCACCTGAAAGAGCCTTTGGCTTACGATCAAGAAGATGTTCGATATCAAGAATCTTAGCTGCTTCATGAACTGCCTTATCAATATCAGCCTTTGGTACTTTTCTTAACTTAAGACCAAATGCCATGTTATCATATACTGTCATATGTGGATACAAAGCGTAGTTCTGGAAAACCATGGCGATATCTCTATCCTTAGGTTCTACATCATTAACGAGTTTGTCGCCAATCCAAAGCTCACCTGAGCTGATTTCCTCAAGACCAGCGATCATACGAAGAGTTGTTGACTTACCACAACCAGAAGGTCCAACGAAGATGATGAACTCCTGATCAGCGATTTCAAGATTAAAATCCTTAACAGCAACGAAACCGTTAGGATATACTTTACATACATTCTTAAGTGATAAACTTGCCATTCTTAAAAATCCTCCTAAATTAAATAGGTGCAAAATAATGTGTCATAATATAATAGAAAAACATCAGTTATGTATATCTTTGCACTCTTATTGTGCCTTCAGCTTACGCACGGCACTTTTTTGATGTAACAATCATACAATAATTTGATAATAAAAGCCATATCTCAATTTCACAAATATATGTCTCGTTTTTTTTGCAAATTTACTACATGTGCTTATTTCATGTGAATTTTTCACAAAACGTCGGCACAATTCTGCACTATTTTAACCATAAAATTAGCGTTTATAATAGTTATAACAATTTTTCTGACGTTTTTTCAAAAAATGTGTTGCATTATTACAACAATTGTACTATAATCAATACATAAACAAAAACAAGTTACATTATTTTAATATTTGGAGGCTGATTGATATGGATATAGCTTCATTGTCAATAGCACAAAGCACTATTAATGTTGCCAGTGATGTTCAAGTCGCTGTTTTAGGTAAGAGTCTTGACACCATGGAGACTTTAGGTGATGGGATGAAGAAGATGTTGGAATCTTCCGTTACTCCTCATCTCGGACAGAATATTGATTATTTAGTTTAATTCGTTTTTTCTTATATTTTTCCTTTCTCATTTTCTTTTCAGTGGATTTATCCACGAAACAAAAAGCTTACCGGGTAATCAACCGGTAAGCTTTTTGTTTTATATTTTCATATAGTATTGTCAAACCATCATGGTAAGTCTTGTTATTATTTCAGTAAATATCATATAACCAAATGCAAGAACCAATGTAATTATAAGTGGTATTGTAACAAACTTCTCTCCGTTTCTTCTCACATGTCTTAACTCAAAATCACGTCTGATAAATCCGGCTTTTCCGTTTCTCTCGGCAAGCTTTTTTAATATAAGTATCGAAAGTGCCAGAAATCCCATTGCAATCGCTCCAAGTACAATCACCTGAATAATCGTTGCAATAAACATGCTTCCCGATGAAAGCTGCTGTGTCTGTCCTGCCATCGCATTTACATCAACACCGGCGAGCGATAAAATCTTCATTACAGTAATTGAATAAGTATTTACAGCAAAGTGTGCTATCATTGATGACCACATAGAGCCTGTTACCTCGACAAGAAATGCAAACATAACTCCAATTACAAAAGCATAACAGAGCTGATTAATATTAAGATGTGTAACACCAAAAAGCAGACCACTTAACAGTGCTGCTCCACAGATTCCGTTTTTCCTGTATGAATGATAAATAAGTCCCCTGAATATAAACTCCTCTACAACAGGCGGTATGACTGCAAGAAGAATTATCTGTATTATAAACGGATATGAAGTAAGGTCAGAAACCGCATCATTCATATAATTTGTTGATATAAACTGTGTAAGTACATTGATAAACAAAACCACAGGAATAAGTGTATATCCGAATACAAGTGAAAGAAATGCATCTAAAGGCTTAATTTTTCTATATGGAATACACTTATATATATTTATCTTATTGATAAATACATAGATAAATGCCGGAATAAGCAGTATTGCCTGGCTTATAAGGCACTGTCCCCAGTAAGGCAGGTCAATCCCCGTCGTTCCTATCACCAGTCCGGCAGCCATTGAGCCAGCCACATAAAATGCAAGAAAACACGCAAAAAATATATTAATTCTTTTACACATACGCCGTAAAAATCCCCTTCTGCATTAACTTTTTTGCATTTTACTTAAATGCTATAGCCTCTACCTCTAAAAGAACATCCTTTGGGAGTCGTGCAACTTCAACACATGAACGAGCCGGGAATGGTTCTTTGAAATATTTTTTATAAATCTCATTGATAGTTCCGAAATCATTCATTTCTTTAATAAATACTGTTGTCTTAATGATATTCTCAACCTTTGAACCTGATTCTTCAACAAGATTGCAAAGGTTCTTAAAAGCCTGCTCTGCCTGTGCTTCAACACCTTCTGCAATATTGCCTGTTGCAGGGTCTACAGGAATAACGCCTGATGTATAAACCATACCATTAACTTCAATTGCCTGTGAATAAGGTCCGATTGCTGCTGGTGCCTTATCTGTACTGATAACTTTCTGCATAAAATCCTCCTTGTTTTTCTTCGCAAAACAAGAAAAACATGAAGTTTTTCTTGTTATCGCGGTATTCGCCAAGGTTTTAAGCAAGCTTAAACTTTGGCTCATTACTCGCGTAAATCCGAACCCTTTGGTGAGGAGAGGATTTAGCCTCCTTGTTTTGCGAATTACTAAAATGCATTATACCATTTATTTCATATTAATTGAAGTCTCATTTATAACAATTTTTCCTTCTTTAAGAAGTCTGCCTACCGCACGCTTAAAAGCATTTTTACTCATCTGGAAATGTTCTTTTATTATTTCAGGTGACGCTTTGTCTGTAAACGGAAGACTTCCGCCATTATTTTTAATTGCTTCATATATAATAGAAGAATCTTCATCCATCTGGATATATGCTTTCTGTTTAAGGCTTATTGTAAGTTTCCCGTCTTCTCTTACCTTTGAAACTCTTCCGTATATTATGTCACCTATGTTAATTTTTCCGAACACTTCATTTTTAGGAATCATTCCAAAATATTTGTTATCTATGGCAACATAAACACCATAATCAGGGTTTATCTCAATAACTGTACCGCTTACAGCACTATCCTTCACATAGTTCTGTGCATTTGTAAGATAATCATATACTCTCATTGTTGCGGCAAGTCTGCTGCTCTTATCTATATATAATGCCACAAGACATTCATCGCCCTCCTGGACATGTTTTGTCTGTTCTTTAAACGGCATAAATAAATCTTTCTCAAGACCCCAGTCAAGAAAAGCTCCTATTTTGCTGACCTGCGAAACTTTAAGAACCGCGAGCTGGCCAAGCTGCACCTTAGGAGTCTTTGTCGTGGCAATAAGTCTGTCACTTGAATCCCTGTATACAAAAACAGTAAGTGCATCCCCGGCTTCTATATCTTCAGGAACCATTTTCTTTGGAAGAAGCACCTTATCTTCCTCAGTTCCAAGATAAACGCCAAAATCAACTTTTTTAACTACATTAAGACATTGTGTCTTTCCTAATTCTATCATATAATCTCTCCATTTCTTAAATAAACGGGTGTCATACAAGCACGGATTTCGGCTCGCTGTCAGCATAAAAAAAGCCCTCGCATATATGCGAGGGTAAGCTGGGCTTGAGGGACTCGAACCCCCAGAATGCTGGAATCAGAATCCAGTGCCTTACCATTTGGCGAAAGCCCAATATCGTGACGACATATGGTATTATATCTGATGTTTTTAAAAAATGCAAGTGTTTTTTTGAAATTTTTTTAAATTTTTTTACAACACTAAATGCAATAAGTACAACGCCCGAAAATATCAGCCTTTAAGCCTTACCGTACCATCCGCATCTGTACCAAGATTTGCCGGCTCAACGAAATATGTATATTGCTCAAGGACAACTTCCTTTTTCATATCATCTATCGCTTTGTCTATATCATCCTGATTAAACTTAACAGATTTTTCTGTAAAGTCAAAACCATTATTCTTTTTTATATTAAACAGTTTCTCAGGGTCAGAAAACTTAGGTGCATTGTTTCTGCTGTTATGATTATCAGCAAAATCCCCCGGCATACTATTGCTGTTATCTGAAATTCCATTGCTTCCAGAATCTATACTGCCGTTTTCTTTCGCAACATTCAGTTTATCGCTGCCATCAATACTGTTTATATACATCTGAGAACCATGCTGATTTATTCCATATATTGCCATAGTATGCATCTCCTTTCCCAATTATGCCATAGTCATCTGTAATCACTTTATATATCGGATTATATAAAAAAACTTTAACCTCATATTAAGACTTTTTTCTACATTTTTCAAATAAAAGTATTACTTTCGTACCATAAGTACAGGAAAGCCCTCTTTATAGTCTTTTATTATAAATGGATGTGTTTTGGCATAATCATAAATAACATCACCAAGTCCATCATCAACGAGCTTTTGCAGCTCATCTGACGGTTCTTTTCCGATTGACGGACATGTAGGCGTAAGTGCAATTACATACTCATCGTCTTTTTTCATTATTCTTAAAGGCCATATTTTACAGTCAAATGGCTTATCTTCGTATGACAACGTACATCCTTTGTCCGGGTCAAGGAAAAAACATGGTACTTCCTCATTTTCATCATCTGTATTATATGAGTCCTGAAGATGCATCCTTCCATATTTGCCATTGTCATCATTCATATCAAACTGATAACTGCCATGTCTTTCAAGTTTTTCAACTGTATTTTCCGGGAAAAGCGGTGTCTCCCACAGACTGCATCTTCTGAATGAACAGCAGAACTTACATTTTGCACATGTCGATTTTTCTAGAACTTTTGATAACATAATATTCTCCCTTCCGCTTGTGTACGGATTATCTTAACAATTTTACTCCGTTTAAAAGCTTTATTTTTCAACTGCACTGTATTTTTTCAGCATTATTTTAGGCCTGTAAGACAGCTTTGCCTTACGCAATCCCTCAATTCCTATATCTTCCTCCCTGTTAAGCCATGTCACGCCGTCAAGTTTTTCGGAAAAAAGCTTATTGATGGCTGCATATCCGCCATTTAATGCATACTCACCAACCGCTTTTTCAAAATGGACATCAACAGTATTTTCATTTATTTTTGACGCAATAGTCATGGCACAAGGGCTGTCATTAACATATATTATTCCGCCTATAAGCCCAAGTTCTTCAAAGTTTTCCAAAGCTTCCTTTATAGCCTTGTACTCAGCCAGCTGTGATGCATCCTCATCCTGCAGATGCTCGTAATACCACGCATCCGCAACTTTCTGTGCATCATAAATATTACATGCACCAATCTCATAGTATTTATAATCAGGATACGTCCTTACAAATTTTGAAAAATGGTTTTTCTTCTTATGGAATGCTTTTCCTGAAAGCGAAGCCAGTTCGCTTCTCAGATATATATAATCACTGTCCCCGGCATCACTGCTGTAGCAGAAACGTGCCGGCATGGCATTTTCAAGAACTTCTTTTTGTTCTTCTGTGACAAATGCAAACTGCAGGCGTTCACCACACTCTTTTGCATCCTTTTCTATCTCGGCAAGTGCCTTTGCGACATCACCTTTTCCAAGCGGAAATGTATAACCACATCTTGCACCTTTTCCAGAATACTTTCTTATTATAAAATCTTTATAACGGCTTATCTTTGTACTATATTTATTGCGAAGCAGATAGATATTGGCAAATGAAGCGTCGCTTGCCATTGTGCCTGACACAGCAATACAGCTGTTTATCCAGTCTTCATCTTCCGCCTCCGGTATAGACCATTCAAGCATAAATAATCCTCATTTTCTTATTTTTTGTTCATCGCCTGTATTAACTAACGGCGATATTGTAACACACTGATGTTTCAAGTACAATGTATTACTATAATGAAATTTTTATAAAGTAATCTATTTTTAAGTTGACCGCAGTATCTATATCCTCTAAAATAATTTTAGTGTTTTTGCATATTGCATGGTAAAGAAATGGAGGATTTTAACAATATTATGAACAAAAAAAATATATCTTTTATTCTGGCAGGCTTTTTACTGCTGACTCTTCAATTCAACGTAAAAATCGGTTCTGTTTACATTGATATTTTTAACGACATACTTGCAGCTGTGCTTATTACAGCCGGTGCATTTCCACTGGGCGGCCGCAATGTCGTATTCAAAAAATTTCGTATCTTATCTGTTGTAAGCATCATTTTTATAATTCTGGGACAGGTAATTAATTTCCTTATGGTTATCACGGGAGGCGACAATGCTTTAAAGGTTGTATCCGGTGTCGCAACAATATTTAACATTTATCTGACATACTATTTTACTGAAGGACTTATCCTTGAAGCTAAATTTCAGGATAAATCAGCTCTCACACGTTCTCTCAGATTAGTATGGGCATTATATGGCATTCTTATTTTCGGTAATTTCATCGCACTTATGTCAGGAATCGCACTTGTATCTACACTTGTTCAGATTGTATGTGTAATATTTTCTATTTACTACTGTTCATCTGTTTTTACTTCATGCAGCCAGCTCTACATGGAAGGGCTTCCAACAAAACATATGGATACAGAAAAATAATCTAACTGAAAGGATTTTGATATGAAAAAATTAGAAATAATCATCCGCCCTGAAAGACTTGACGATTTAAAAGCTATTCTCAATGAATGTGATGCACATGGTCTTATGATTACCAATATCATGGGATATGGAATACAAAGAGGTCACAAACGTGAATATAATGGAATTGATTTTGGTGGCAATCTGCTTCCAAAAGTAAAAGTTGAGACTATTGTAAGTGACGAAATTTCCGAGGAAATCATTAATCTTGTAATTGATAAAATCAATACCGGCACATATGGCGACGGCAAAATTTTTATCTATGATGTAGCCGATGCCGTAAGAATAAGAACCGGCGAACGCGGAGTTGATGCACTTTAAAGTCTGACCTATCGTTCTATATGACAAAATCCAAGCAAAAACTATGAGAAACACGCTCTGCGAGTTTCTCAAGTTATCGCGGCAGTCGCCAAGGTCTCGTGCAAGCACGGACTTTGGCTCGTTACACGCGTAAATAAACCGGCATGATTAAGCCTGAAATAAGGTTTAATCATGCCGGTTTTTAATTTATGTAAAACAGCTGACTGCCGGTATTTATTTTTCTTCATCACTTTCTGAACTCTCTGATGATTCCTGCTGATGTCCGTTTTCTATATCTTCAAGTGCCTGTTTTACTGCATTTTCCTCCTGGCTCTTCTTAACATAAATAAGAAAAATTCTTGACAGGACATAGCTGTCTATATAAAGAATCAGAGGTATTGTCACTATAAATGCCGTAAAGTAATTAATTGAAAATACTATAAGACCATATGTTATAAAAAGCATTATAAGTGTCTGTGGCAGATGATGCATACAGAGCAAAAGTGCATTTTTAAGTATTCCTATTACTGTATTTTCAAACTTTGAAAGCATAGGAAATGCATATAGTGCAACTGCTGATAAAACAAGAAGCAGTCCTATTGCCGCAAACATAAGAAGTCTTATCGGAACTCCGCCATCTGCTTTTGCCCACATATAGCATATTCTTATATCTGCTATAAGCAATGCTGCAACTACGCCAATTATCAATTCTATCAGAAATCCCTGTTTGAAATTCTGCTTAAACGACTTGATAAATCCTTTAAATACGTATCCTTCTTCATCTCTTACAAGTTTCATGCCAACATAAAACATTGCAGTAATCGAAGCCCCCATTGTTATAACCGGAATACTGAATACAAAGCCCAAAAAGCCAAGTATCAGAAAATCTCCCGCTTTAGTGAGTGCCTTAAAAAACTTTCCTTCTATACTAAACATATGTCTGTTTTCCTTTCAGTGTACTTAGTTGCTGTCAAAATAAGATTATACTGTAAAAACCATAAAAAGCAAAGAATTTTTAATTAAATAATCCCCTGTTTTTATTAAATATTTATAAAAGTATGTTTTTTCGTCTCTGATTATGTTAAACTCTGTATGTTTAACGACACACAAATCAAGGAGGTCTTTATGGCTCAGAACAAAAAATCAAAGAAAAAAATGCCGAAAGAACAGCAGACATCTTTTAAGGAATTATCTTTTTCCGATAAAATCCGTTACATTTTCGGCTATTATAAATATTACATGCTTGCGGCTGTTATTATAATTGCCGCTGCCGGATATACCATCTACTCTTTTGTGCAGAATAATTATGATATAAAATGCAATATTGTAGTTGTTGACGGTAAGATTACAGGATATGATACATATTCTGACGATATAACAAAAAATTTCACCAGATATATTGGTCTTGACGGAAAAAAAGAACGTGTTGAACTCGACTGCCACTATTCTTTAACAATAAAGCCTCTCGACCAGGAAGCTAACATAAGCCAGAACAAAATTTATATTCTTGCATCTGTCGGCTCTATTGATGGTTACATGGCAAATCGTGACTATATCGATTATTTTTCAACTGATGCCGAGACATTTTTATATGATTTAACTGAAATTCTTACTGATGATGAGCTTGCAAAAATCGGTGAAGAAAACATAATTTACTATACAACAGCTGATAAAACCCGTATTCCTATCGCTGTTGACCTCACAAATACGAAGGTAAAGACTGATACCGATCTCACACTCAAATCACCTTGCTACGGAGTTGTTGTATCTGCCAAAAATCCTGAAAATGCTATTGCGTTTATCCGTTATGCTTTTGATTTGTAATTTTTTGCAAATGCAATTTATCCAAATACAAATTTATATAAATCCGGGCCGCCGTCTGTCTGTGCATAAAGTTCAAAGCCAAGTTTTTGTGCCAGCTTTCGTGACGGCTCGTTTGTTTTGTCTATCACAGCAAACATTTCCTGTATCCCAAGCTCATCTGATGCATATTCAAGAATTGCCTGACACGCTTCATATGCATACCCTTTATGCTGCATATCTCTTCTTATCAGATAACCTATCTCGCAGCATGTAACACCGTCTATTTCCCTGTTTTCAATGCCAGCTCTGCCTATAAGTTCTCCAGATTTTTTTTCAAATACAAGCCACAGACCATACTCGAAAAATCCATACATATTTTTTATGTAATTTTTTGTAAATTCAAGTTCTTTATCATAATCGTAAAGCTGTTCAATGTACCGGCAGTCTTCAAGTGTGCTGTATACAGCATACAATTCCGGCAGATCTTTTGTCGTCATCTCCCTTATTAATAAATTTTTTGTCTCTGCTACAACAAACGGTTCACCTGTAAGGCGTGCATATACAAGCCTGTAATAAGAAATCCCCATATCAAGTGTTCCGAATACATAAGAATACCCCTCTCCCGGCTTTGTGTTAAACCCTGCAGCCTTTACCTCACAGCTGTCTTTTCCACACGCCTCAGCCTGCATCTTTAATTCATTTTCCGACACATCAGTAATAACAAGTGAATCTTCAAAATCAATTTCTTCAATACCATCAGGAATGAAAAGATTAACTTCTTTATCAAGATTTTGTTTAATTATATTAAGTTCGTCGTTGCTAATTGTAATATATTTTATATATACATATATATTTCTTAACATTTTTAATTTTATAACCTTTCTTCACAAGTTTTCATGCCTTATTATTTATATATATCATAAATATAAAAGATTTGCTTGACCACTCACATAAATTTACTGTATAAATATATTTAAGAATTTTATTTTTTGAAAGGACATAATCATGGCAAATCAAAATCCAATAGTTACAATTACAATGGAAAATGGTGACGTTATGAAGGCTGAACTTTATCCTGAAATCGCACCTAATACAGTAAACAATTTTATAAGCCTTATCAACAAGGGATTTTATGACGGCGTAGTATTCCACCGTATCATTCCAGGTTTTATGATTCAGGGCGGTGACCCGGAAGGAACAGGAATGGGTGGTCCCGGATACAGCATCAAAGGTGAATTCTCACACAACGGATTCAAGAATGACCTTTTACACACTAAGGGTGTTCTTTCTATGGCACGTACAATGGTTCCTGACTCAGCAGGTTCACAGTTCTTTATCATGCATGCAAATGCACCTCATCTTGATGGTGATTATGCAGCATTCGGCAAACTCACAGAGGGCGAAGACGTTCTTGATAAAATCGCAACATGCGATACAGACTGGAATGACCGTCCATTACAGCCACAGGTTATGAAGACTGTAACTGTTGAAACTTTCGATGTTGATTACGATGAACCGGAAACTTTATAATACTGTATCATTCTTTTAATTCATTAAAAGGTCTGCTTCCACCTGTGCCTGCACAGATGGGAACAGACCTTTTTTTCTTTATAATCACAATTTAAAAATGTCCGCCGGCACTTCCTGAGTTACCGCCGCCTCCGCCGGAGCTTCCTCCTGATGAATTATTTGTCTCTATAGTCCTTGTTGTTACTGTTGTATTAATAAATCTGTCTTCACGCCTGTATACATGAATGCCATTCTTTGCATATGTATTTCCGTCAACTGTCATCTTAGCCTTTGCATTAAACATCATTACAAGAACAACAACAATTGCTATTACTGCCGCAATGCCAAGCTTTATTGGCATATATAAGTAAAGCTTATATGTTTTGCTTGTTGAAAGCAGCTTCTGGGTAATATCTGTATATTTTACGCATGCCTTGTAATAATTTCCATCTGAAAGTGTCGATGTTGTCTTATCTATTATACTCTGAAGGTCAGACTGTGAAATATCAGATTTTGCTTTTCCTGATGTTACAACTCTCACAGCTCTTGACTTCATATCTATCACATAGACGATGTAATCAGCTTCTGATGATGAAGAATCATATGCATATCCTTTTTCTTTTGCAAAAGTTCTTACATAATTATCAAGGTCTGTATAATCAAGTCCTTTTGATATAGTAAGCACTGCAACATCTGTCTTACAGTTTTTTGACACTGATTTGCATTTTTTCTGAAGCTTTGACTCCTTTGTATCTGACAGTATTTCTGCTTCATCTGTAACATATATCTTTGATGAATCCGGATCTTTTGCATATAATACCTGTGGAAAACTTAAAAACAACATAAGAACTGCCAGTGCTGCCAGAAAAATATTCTTAATTTTGTTAAACTTTACATTCATCATAATATAAACATACCTCCCAACATCATAACAGCAAGTGAAACAACGAATGTTCCTACTCCCCATGCAAATGCCTTACCTTTGCTTATCGGGCGGTCTGCAACTATTTTCCCTGTCTGTCCGTTTAACATGAACTGGAAGTCTTTTCCGTGATAACGGCAGTTAAGAACCCACACAGGCAGAAGGGCATATTCTGCATTATAATTATTTCTCCTTATATCATTATGTCTCACATTGACACTGCTATACCCGGCAATTGTATCTCTTGTAAGCTCTGTTATGTACTTATCAACTCTCCTATTAACGCGTTCTTCCATCTGCTGATGCATAAAATTATATCTTTCGGACAGATAACCGGAAAGATATGCCGGCTCAAAATCTTTTAACTCAGCATAATTATACGGCTCCATCTTATCCATTGCTCCATCTTCCATCTTTTCAGAAGCATCTGCCGGAATCTTTTTGAAATCAGCCTCAACATCCCTGTATACATAAAAATGGTCATGATATGTATACTCTGTATTTCCACGCCTTATTGTTCTTATTTTTTCGGCATCTGCAATCATTCTGTCTTCAGCTTTGTAATCATAAAGCCAAAATGGTACATACAGACCTGATATTTTTTCTATTGTTGACTGGCTCTTTAATGCTGCCGGTGTAAGCGGTCCTTTGTGCACCCATTTTTTATACGCATCAACAGCAGCATCACGGTTAATTTTAAAAGGAATAATTCTCTTTGGTTTATATGCTCCTGTAAGTCTGTCCTCCACAAGTGATGGATTACCGCAGAATGAACATATCACTGCCGATGTGTATTCATCAGCAAGGAGTTCAGCTCCACAGCTTGTGCAATGATATGTTTTCATATTCATTGTTCCACCTGTAGCTTCCCCATCATATGATTCCTTTTCATATCCTTCTCCGGCAAATCCGGTATTTTCATCATAATTGCCGTCAGCTGCATCCATGTCAAATTCACTGACATCCATAATCCTCTGACACTGCGGACACTTCATCTTTTGTGTATCGCTGTCAAATTCCATTGCCGCCCCACAGGATGGGCATTTGTAAGTTGTAGGCATTATAATTCCTCCCCATAATTAATATTTGTGTTCATAATTTATTCATATATCATTCAATTTAAATTTACATTATGAACATTTTTTCTTCACTTTTCCAACATATACTAAAAGAGAATTAAAAATGAGTTGAACAGATAACTCAACATTAAAATGTTTACAAGAATTTTTTCATAAATCGAGTTGTTAATTTATAGAGAACAGCTCTCCTCCCTCTTTTCACTGCCCGACAAAAACGGGCAGTGTTTTTTTACCTGAAAATTCACTTGCATTACATGAAACATTGACGGCTTATGCCTGATTTCCACATTTCAGCTCTTAACGCATAATAATAAATGAAGCTATCATACATACTACTCCAATAACAACAAATATAATGCCTGTTTTTTTCTCTTTTGCATACTTAGGCTGTTTTCTGTCATCTTTATCACGGTTATCGTAGAAAAGATACCACTGCTTTTTTGCATCATTAATCTTAACTATTCCGATAAAACAGAATACCAGACCTATAAGAAATACCATAAATCCCAAAAATGGTACAAACGATGTTCCTGCATGTGCTTCAGCATCATTAAAGTTAATCTCACATGCAAACATTGCAGCATTTGCTGCGAGCGTAGATAATATTGTCATATAAATTGCCTCCTTTTTTGATTTTTCTGCCACCTCTATATATATCATACGAAATCTGTAATATAACCGCTACAAATTCTGTTCACATTATACAATATATGAATGTTTCTAACAACAAAATTTAGCTTTTAATTTGTCTGAATATAATGTATAATATTTCTATGTTGATAGTTAAAATATTTTATTCGGGAGGTATATCTTATGTTAGTTAATGCTACAGATATGTTGAACAAGGCCCGTGAGGGCAAATATGCAGTAGGTCACTTCAACATTAACAATCTTGAGTGGGCTAAGTCTATTCTTCTTACTGCACAGGAGATGAATGCACCTGTTATCCTCGGCGTTTCTGAAGGTGCCGGAAAGTATATGGGCGGCTTCAAAGTCGTTGCCGATATGGTTAAAGCTCTTACAGATTCTATGGAGATAACGGTTCCTGTTGCTCTTCACCTTGACCACGGAACATACGAAGGATGCTACAAGTGTATCAAAGCCGGATTTTCTTCTATAATGTTTGACGGCTCACATTATCCAATTGCAGAAAATGTTGAAAAGACAAAAGAACTCGTTGCCATTACTAAGGCTCTTGGCATGTCACTTGAAGCCGAAGTTGGTGCTATCGGCGGCGAAGAAGACGGTGTTATCGGTGCCGGAGAGTGTGCAGATCCTGATGAGTGCAAAGCAATTGCTGACCTCGGTGTCAACATGCTTGCAGCCGGAATTGGCAATATCCACGGCAAATATCCAGCTAACTGGAAAGGTTTAAGCTTTGAAACTCTTGAAGCTGTCAAAGCAAAAGTCGGCAATATGCCATTAGTTCTTCACGGTGGTACAGGTATCCCTGAGGATATGATTAAAAAAGCAATTTCTCTCGGTGTTGCCAAGATTAATGTTAATACAGAATGTCAGCTTGCATTTGCTGCTGCTACAAGAAAGTACATTGAAGAAGGAAAAGACCTTGAAGGCAAGGGATTTGACCCTAGAAAACTTTTAGCTCCTGGTACTGAAGCAATAAAACAGACTGTACGTGAAAAGATTACTCTTTTCGGTTCAGCCGGAAAGGCCTGATTATAATGGATTCAAAGCACTCTGATGATGACTACATCATTAATGATACAGAATACAAAGAAGATGAAGCTGACATTGCATTTGACAAGCAGGAAAAATCAAAAAAGAAAGGATCTGTAATACGACGTATAATTCTCATTATATGTATAATTGTCTTTTGTGTATCAGCTGGTATGCTCATAAAGATACTGCTCGAGTATAAGAAAGGTTCTGATATTTATAAAGATGTCCAGTCAGAGGTTCTTGACGATAAAACTCCGGTAACCGTTGAGATGCCTGAGGGCGAAGTTGAGATTCCTTTCAAATATAATCATGAAGCTCTCCTTGCAATCAATCCTGACGCCCAGGGGTATATTTATGTACCATCTGTGAATTTACGTCTGCCGATTGTCCAGGGAACAGATAATGAAAAGTATCTTGAAACAACAATTGACGGTTCCATTAATAAAAACGGCTGTCCTTTCATCGACTATCGTATAAAAGGCGGCATTACAGCAAGTCATGTAATAATATATGGTCACACATTATACAGCGGAACTATGTTCTCTTCTCTGCATAAATACCGCAATTCCGGTTTTTATTCTACAGAAGGTAATGACAAGTTCTACATTTATACACAGGATAAGATTAAAGAGTATCAGATTTTCAGTGTGTATCTTACTGACCCGGTCAGCGACACATTTACATTTAATTTCCCTGATATTGCATCCATGAGACAATATGCAATGCAGCGTAAGGAACTGACCATGTATGAAACAACGGGTGATGTGAGTGAAGCAACTCAGATTATCACACTTTCAACATGTGCAGATAATCTTACTAAACGTCTCATAATACATGGCAGTTATATCGGTGAATCTGTTATACCGTAGAACAGCATATTTCTGACATGGTTCATTCCGTACCAGCTTGCTATTTGGCGGTTTTGTACTCTATAAAATTAAATTTTTAAATAATTTTCAAAAAAACACTTGCATAATAAATGTTTTTGAGTTATTTTATTTAAAGACAGATAATTGTCGTAATTTAATAGCAGAACAAAGGCGTTCCAATTTATATACTTCTTGATATAAATGGGAATGCCTTTTTTAGTTCTACTATCTAAATAATAAATACATATAAAGGAAGGAAGACAAAGACATGAGTGAAAAGATTAATGTTGCTGAGATTTTCGGCGAAAACGTGTTTAACGACACAGTTATGAAAGAACGTCTGCCAAAAAACGTTTACAAGAATCTTAAACTTGCAATGAAAGGTGAGAAGGAATTACAGCTCGCAGATGCAGATGTTATTGCTAATGAAATGAAAGATTGGGCTATTGAGAAAGGTGCCACACATTATACACATTGGTTCCAGCCTCTCACAGGCTCTACTGCTGAAAAACATGATTCTTTCATCTCTGCACCTAACGAAAACGGTAAAGTTCTTATGGAGTTCTCCGGTAAGGAACTTATTAAAGGTGAGCCAGATGCTTCTTCATTCCCTTCAGGCGGATTAAGAGCAACATTTGAAGCAAGAGGTTATACAGCATGGGACTGCACTTCACCTGCATTTGTACGTGAAGATGCAACAGGTGCTACTCTTTGCATCCCTACAGCTTTCTGTTCTTATACAGGTGAAGCTCTTGACCAGAAGACACCTCTTCTTCGTTCAATGGATGCAATCAACGAACAGTCTCTCCGTATTTTAAAATTATTCGGCAATACAACTTCAAAGAAAGTAACTCCTTCTGTTGGTGCTGAACAGGAATATTTCATTGTAGACAGAGATAAATACTTACAGAGAAAAGACTTAATCTTCTCAGGACGTACACTTTTCGGTGCTATGCCTCCTAAGGGTCAGGAACTTGATGACCATTACTTCGGTGCTATCCGTGAAAGAATCGGTGCATTCATGAAGGATGTCAACAAGGAACTCTGGAAAATGGGTGTTTCAGCAAAGACACAGCATAACGAAGTTGCTCCTGCACAGCATGAGCTTGCTCCAATCTATGCACAGTGCAATACAGCTACAGATAACAACCAGCTTACAATGGAAGTATTAAAGAAAGTTGCTTATCGCCACAATCTTGTATGTCTTCTCCATGAGAAGCCATTCGCAGGTGTTAACGGTTCAGGTAAGCACAACAACTGGTCAATCACAACAGATGATGGCATTAATCTCTTAGACCCGGGTAAAACTCCTCACGAAAACATTCAGTTCCTTCTTGTACTTGGTGCCGTAATGAAGGCAGTTGACACTCACGCAGACCTTCTTCGTGAATCCGCTTCTGACGTTGGTAACGATCACAGACTTGGTGCTAACGAAGCTCCTCCAGCAATCATTTCTATGTTCCTTGGCGAGCAGTTAGAGGACGTAGTTATGCAGCTTATCGACAAAGGTGATGCTACTAACTCAATACAGAAGGGCAAATTAAAGACTGGTGCTTCTACACTTCCTGATTTAAATAAAGATGCTACAGACAGAAACAGAACATCACCATTCGCTTTCACAGGTAACAAGTTTGAATTCCGTATGGTTGGTTCTTCTGATTCAATCGCTCCTGCAAATGTTGTATTAAATACAATCGTTGCAGAAAGCTTTAGGGAAATTGCTGATGAACTTGAAAAGGCTGACAACTTTGACATGGCTTGCCATGATATGATTAAGAAACTCTTCACAGAACATCACAGAATCGTATTTAACGGAAATGGTTATTCTGATGAATGGGTTGAAGAAGCCGAAAGAAGAGGTCTTCCAAATATCAAATCCATGGTTGATGCTGTTCCAGCTCTTACAGCACCTAAGGCTATTAAGCTCTTTGAATCATTTGGTGTATTTACAGAGTCAGAATTAAGATCAAGAGCCGAAATCAAGTACGAAGCTTACGCTAAGGCTATCAATATTGAAGCTAAATCTATGATTGATATTGCAAGCAAGCACATTATCCCAGCTGTTGTTTCATATACAACAGAGCTTGCTAATTCAGTTATCGCAGTAAGTGAAGCTGGTGTTGACAGTTCTACACAGAAAGAACTTCTCGATGAGGTTACTAAATACTTAAAAGAAATGAAGGCTGCTTTGAAAAAGCTTACAGAAGTTACTGAAAAGGCTTCTGATATTACTGAAGGTAAAGAGCAGGCAACATATTTCAGAGATGTTGTTAAGGTTGCAATGGATGAATTGAGAGCTCCTGCTGACAAGCTTGAAATGATTGTTGACAAGGAATTCTGGCCATTCCCTTCATATGGCGATTTATTATTCGAGGTTTAATTCTCATCAGAGTTAAATAAATTTTTGTCTTCCAAAAAGGACTTCGCAGATTAATCCGCGAAGTCCTTTTGTATTGTTTATAATTAATTATTTTTTCTGACTGATTATTCCGGATAAGTAAGTCTGTCAGGTGTCGGATTATCAAGAACTTCTCTCTTGAACTTGTCCATGTAAATCTGTGCAAGTTTGAGGTTATTATCAAGATAATTACCACAATCCCTCGGAGAATATCCTGGAATCTCACCCTCATAAGAAAGCACGAAATCAGCGGCTTCTCTCAATACATCAAGAATATCTTCGGAGTTAAGCTCCCCTGCAAATATTACATAAAATCCTGTACGGCAGCCCATAGGTCCAAAATATATTGTCTTTTCACTCCATACAGGGTGGTTTCTTAAAAATGTAGCAACGAGATGTTCTATTGAATGAATTCCCGGATTATCCATAGGTGGCTCAAGATTTGGTCTTGTAAAACGTAAATCAAATGTTGTCACAACTTCACTTCCGATGTAATCACGTCTTGAAACGTATACACCCGGAAGCAGATTCAGATGATTAACTGTAAAACTTGCTATTTTGTTCATAATATTTAACCTCTTTCCTTTAATGTTTTATTTATTACTTTTCCTTTAGAAATATTACTTTTCTGTTATCTTCATCGGACTCTATCCTGAATATGTTTATTCCCGAAATGAACTTCTGAAGTGTAGAATAACCGTATTCTTTAACCTTAAAGTTAGGATATTTTCCATGTATTTTCTGTCCGAGAGCACCTAAATCTATGCCGTTTTTTCCGGCTTTTTTTACATACTCTTTTGCAAACTGAACTACTTTTTCTTTGACATCATTGTCTTCTTTTAATGCCACATGGACAGTATTGTTTTCTTTTATCAACACAAAGCTGTCAATTTCGTCTATAAATGTAGAAAGTGAACTGTAACCATACTGTCTGACATCAAAGTCATTATATTTTTTCTGTATGCGGCTTCCAATTTCTCCAAGCCCTGTTCTCCTGCCTTTGTTGTTATTTTCGTTAATTATCTCAATAATTACATTTTCAATCTCCGAAACCTTTACAACATTATGCTTAACTGCAGGCTTCTTGCCCTTTGTACTGATTTCATCGTCTTCCGACTCTGCCTCATAAAGTATTTCCAAATCTGTAAATACCGTACACGCCGCACGGAATGATCTCGGAGTTTTACTCTCTCCCATTCCGATTACATCCATTCCCGACTCTTTCAGCCTTATTGCAAGTCTAGTAAAATCCCCATCACTTGACACAATACAGAATCCGTCTACATTTCCTGTATACAGAATATCCATGGCGTCAATTATCAGCGTCGAATCAGTCGCATTCTTGCCGACAGTATTAGCAAACTGCTGCATTGCCTGAATTCCGCTATCCCTTACAAGTCTCCGCCATTTTGATGACTGCTGGCTTGTAAAATCACAATATATTCTTTTATATGTTGCAATACCGTATTTTGTCATTTCATTCAAAATACTGTCCAGATATTTCGACGAAATGTTATCCCCGTCAATTAGCACTGCATATTTTTTCTCTTCCATAATAATTCTCCGTTTCGTGTCTGCGTTTACATCTGATGACGAACAATCTTGTACTCGTCATTGCTCTGATAATACGGACAATATGTTCTGCTTGAACTTAAAAATCTTGCATAATCGTCCTCGTCCATGTTTACGTCACACACGTATGATTCAATTTCATCATCATAAACAAGATTATTACAAAAATCACAGCTTGTCTCAGTCTTTTTCTTTTTTACCACATTGTCCTCCTGAATTAATTTCTCTCTTTATAATATCATATACTTCTTTAAGCGACACATTATTTTTTTTTGCAATAGCTGCCGCACTTTCGTATTCCGGATAAAATACTTTTGAATCACCGGAATCGCATACCTTGACAACCGCATTTCCAAGCGGTGTGGCAATCTCGGATATTTCTCTTTTTAAAATTGTCCTCTCCATTTTCTGCCTGCGGATTCCTATAGTTGTTGTCTCTGCAAATATTATATTTTCTAGAGTTTTAATATTTTCCTCTTTGCAGATAACCGTAATAAGCCATCCCGGTCTGTTCTTCTTCATAAAAACAGGCATGTAATTAACTTCCCTCGCACCGGCATTATAAAGACGGTCCATAACATAGCCCAGTATTTCACCTGTGCAGTCGTCTATATTGCTCTCAAGTTTATATATATAATCTGCCTCTTCACAGCCAGTATTGGCTTTGTCACACTCTGATTCTGCGTCGGTCTCTATAATCATCGCCCTCAAAATGCTTGGTCTTTCGTATGTACGTTTCCCCGCACCAATACCGATTTTTTTAATTATATACTTATCCGGAAGCCTGTCTGTAGTTCTTACCGCAGCCGCAACCGCCGCACCTGTCGGTGTTATAAATTCACCTTTTATATCCATCTGATTAACTGCAATTCCGTACTCTGCAATTATATTGGCAACAGCCGGCACCGGTACCGGAAGTATTCCGTGCTGGCAGCGTACAGTTCCACAGCCCTCATTCATCGATGGTATGCATACCTCGGCAACTGCCAGATTATCAAGGCATACTGACACCGCAATTATATCAGCAATCGAGTCTATTGCCCCGACCTCATGAAAGTGGACATTATTTATGTCTGTTCCATGTGCTTTTGCTTCAGCCTGTGCCAGAATTGTAAATATCTTTACAGCCAGTGCTCTTGCATTTTCTGTCATATGAGTTTTATCTATTATAGCAATAACATCAGATAAATTCCTATGCTCATGATGATGTTCATGCGTATGCCCATCCTCGTGAACATGTTCATGGGCATGATGATGTGTATCTTCTTGTAAATGTGTATGATCATGTCCAAAAAGATACTCCATATCGTGGTCATGATTTTCATGATCTTTATCAAGCACAACATTAAAATCACAACAGTCAAGACCTGACTTGCTTACTCTGCCTATTTTTATATCAAATCCATGTGCAGGAATTGTTTTTAATACTTCAAGCAGGACTTTTTCGTCTGCACCGGCATCGAGAAGCGATGCAACTGCCATATCCCCGCTGATTCCTGAACTACATTCCCAATATAATATTTTCTTTTTTGCCAAATTATTTTCCTCCCGCAAGTCTGTTAATCTGTGTTGCAACATATCCGGCACCAAATCCATTATCAATGTTTACAACTGTAACACCGTTGGCACACGAATTAATCATTGTAAGAAGTGCCGAAAGACCACCCATGCTTGCACCGTAACCGACCGACGTAGGCACAGCAATAACCGGATTTTTCACAAGACCACCAAGAACGCTTGCCAAAGCTCCTTCCATTCCGGCAACGGCAACAACACAATTTGCTTTCTGTATAACTTCCATCTTTGACAACAGTCTGTGAAGACCGCTTACTCCTACATCATAGATTCTGTCAACGTATGTTCCAAAAAATTCTGCTGTCTGTGCTGCTTCTTCTGCAACCGGAATATCAGCTGTTCCAGCACTGCACACAGCAATTCTTCCAGTCAGCTTTTTGTCAGTTTTTTCTATCTTTAATATTTTGGAAACCTCATCATACTGAACCTGTGGAAGTTTCTTCTTTACTATTTCATACTGATGTATTGAAGCTCTTGTGCCAAACACTTCGCCATTTTCTTCAAACATTTTACAATAAATAGATACAAGATAATCATCAGGTTTGTTACTGCAATATATAACCTCTGGAAATCCCTGGCGTACTTTCCTGTTTTCATCAAGTTTGGCGTATCCTAACTCTTCATATGGCTGTCTTCCAAACGCAAGTTCCGCCTCCTCTATAGAAAGACTTCCATCTTTTACTTTTCGCAAAATTGTTCTTGTATCCATATTTTCACTCTCCGTGATTATAATTATATTTGTATCATCCAAGTATTTTATCGACAAGTTCCTGTGATGTATCTACTATACATTCCGCTCCGTTCTGAATCAGAATTTCCTTTTCACGGAATCCCCACGAAACTATTATTCCGTCAACTCCTGCATTTTTTGCTGTTGCAATATCAACTTCGGAATCACCGATATAAACCGCATCTTTTCTGTCTGTTTTAAATTCATCAAGCACAGCAAGAACCGCCTGCGGGTCAGGCTTTTTTTTGATTCCCATGCTTTCACGCTCACCATATACAGCATCAAATTTACCCGGAAAAAAATCATCACACAATATTTTTACTGCATAATCAGCCTTGTTTGATATAACTGCTGTCCTGCATCTTTCTTTGTGAAGCGAATCCAGTACATAATCAATTCCCGGATATTTTTCTGTCTTATCAGCACAATGTTTTCCATAATATTCCTTGAAATCTTCAAACACAACATCTGTCATATGCTCATCTGTTCCTTTTGGAACAGCACGTACAATCAGTTTCCGTATTCCGTTACCTACGAATTTTGTTACTTCTTCAAGCGTTCTTTTGGGAAAACCATTTTTTTCAAGTGCATAATTCACACTATCTGCAAGATCTCTTATTGTATTGAGTAGCGTTCCGTCCAAATCAAATATCGCAAGTTTATAGCTCATGCTAATCTTTCTCCATTCCGGTCTTTTTAATATATTGTAACACTATATCTATAACTCCGTCTACTCCAAGTCTGCATGCATCAAGACACAAATCATAATTGCCCGCATATCCCCATGTCTCATCTGTATAATACTTATGATATGCTGCTCTTCTCTCATCTGTCGAATCAACCGTTTTTTCTGCTTCACGCACATTCACATTGTGTTTTTTCATAATATTTCCAACGCGTATCTGTCTGTTTCCACTTAAAAATATTCTTAAAACATTATGGTCTGTGCCATATGCAAAATTACCACATCTGCCTATTAAAAGAAATGATCCATCTTTTATTACAGCACTGAGTGCTTTCCTGGGAGTATCTTTCACTGTCTCACACTCATCCGATATAATTGCAGCAAGAAATTCATTTGCCTGTTTCTCCGAAAAGAAATTTGGATATTTGCTATAAATTCCGGCCTCTTTTGCCATCTGTGTCACGGACTTTTTATCGTATACAGGGATTCCAAGTTTTTCTCCCAGCTTTTCTCCAATCAAATCACCATAGCATCCACATTCTCTTGCGATTGTAATAATCATAGCCAAAAACCTCCAATTACATAAAATTACTGAAAAGTGTTGCCCCAAATACTGTAAGAATTCCCGCAACCGCTATTGAAAGACTGCTCATTGCACCCTCAATTTCACCCATTTCCATAGCTTTTGCTGTTCCTATTGCATGTGAAGCTGAACCAATTGCAATTCCCTTAGCTATTGGTTCATTTATTCTGAATATTTTACAGATAAGTTCTGCAAATATATTTCCAATTACACCAGTGATAACTATTACTGCAACTGTAATTGTAACGTAACCACCAAGTTCTTCAGAGACACCCATACCGATTGCTGTTGTTATTGACTTTGGAAGAAGTGTCACATACTCGGTATGTCCAAGTCCAAAAAGCTTTGCCATAATAAATATTGATAAAAGGCTGGCAAGCACTCCGGCAACAATTCCTGCCGCAACTGCCGCAAAATTCTTTTTAAGAAGTGATATCTGCTCATAAAGCGGTATTGCAAGGCACACTGTTGATGGTGTCAAAAGCCAGCTAAGATATTTTGCTCCCGTATTATATGTATCATAATCAACGTTAAGTGCAAATAATATTACCATTGTAACTGCAATTGCTATAAGAAGCGGATTAAATATTCCAAGTTTAAACCTTTTCTTCAGATACATGCCAAGCATGTATGAAACAAGGCTTATTGTAACCCCTGCGAATGCTGAGTTAATAAAAAATTCATTCATCATAATTATCTCCATTTTTCTTTCTTGTAATTCTGATAACTGCCTGTGACACAAGACCGCCTGCTGCCATAACTACAACAAGTGAAACAACTGTTATAACACTGACCGGTACAAGAAGAGGCTTTAACACGCCCCATGATGACATAAGTCCTACACCGGCAGGAATGAACATAAGAGGCATAATTTCAATAAGAAACTTTCCTGTCTCACGTACATCTTTCAACTTAATTATACCTGTTAAAAGTGCAATGAAAAGAATTGCCATTCCATAAATGCTTGCAGGAATCGGAAGCGGCAGAATATATTTTAATATTTCGCCGGCAAGCGATATTCCTATAATGATAAGAAACTGCTTTACGTACTTCATATATTTTTCCTCATTTCATCTTTTCTCAACAAATGTGTACTCCCTTTTTGGGGCTATGTCAATAGACTTTTCGGCATAAACATAAAAAAAACAGGCGATTGCCGTTACAGCCCTCGCCCATTCTATACTTTTCTAATTCTTGATATATTAAATAGTACCTGTTACCACCAAAGTGCTTATTCCCGGACTTATATTCCACACGCCCGTTACTTCGTCCCGTGTAAATGTCGCCGCAGGAACCGTTATCTGACCCGAATTGGTTGCAAACGCTCCCGTGGTTTCATTATAAGAATAATTGGCAGGTGAACTCCATGCTGTCTGATTAAACGTAACGGAAATATTTGACAGCACAGGGTCAAACACGTCTGTAACCACAACTCCCGTAGAAGCATCTGCTGCCACGTTACCGGAATTTTGTATTAAAAATGTATATGTCAGTGTGCCGTTTTCCGTAACAGGAACAGGACTTACAGATTTAGTAATTGTAAGAACCGGCGTACTTTCTACAGTTATTTCTTCTTCAGCTGTAATAGGTGTTATGCCTGTTCCGGCAACAATTGCTGTATTATTTATAACTGAGGTTGTATCAAGTGGTGCAAATTCATTAACTGCTGCCTCATATACAACTGTAACACTGCCTCCTGCCGGAACCGTTATTCCTGACACTACAAGTGGCGGTCCGGCTGTAACAACAGCTGATGGCTGTAATACACCATTTACATAATATTTTACAGTTCCGTCAATATACGTAAGTGGAACAAGTGTTGTTGTTCCAAATGTATATTCTCCAAGATTATCAGTTACTGAAATACCTGTAATCGGAGTTGTTCCCGAATTTACAATACTGACAATATACGTAACTGTATCACTCTGTCCGTAGGTATTTCTCACTGCCGTTTTTGTAGCCGAGAGCACCTCCAGAATTTCTCCTACCGCTATATTGGAATTTGTAACGGCATTGCCGTAACGAAGTTGTGCCTGATTTGTAAATCTTGCCATATTCAATAGTTTCCTTTCATATATTCGGTTATACTATAATATATGACAAAAAGATTTTTAGTTTACACTTCATAAATAATTACAATATTTAAAATATTGCAAGTCCGTTAAAAATAAATACTGTAATCAATACAACTACAGCCATTACAATAGGAACCACTGCTGCATTTTTCTTTCTGGCGGCAAAAGTTCCCGCCAATAAAGCCGCTGCCGTAACAACAAATCCAGTTATTATTCTCAATACAATTCTTATAATAAGAAATCCTGCTATACTTGATGACAATATAATTTTTTGTATGACAGCATTTCTGCCGATTCCTTTTCCAAGATAATCCCCGATAAATGAAAGACTCACAAGCGGAGCATTTTTATACGTCAGATTATACATTCGGCTTAAAAATCCCAAATCAACTATACTTAATATAAGTACAACCGCCGCAGAAAAAATAATAGCTGCAAAATCCCGCTTTAAAGCAAGTTTTTTTCTTCCCTCTGCCGATGTATTCTCAATAATATTCATACCCGTCGAATATCGTATTTCTGCCCCTCTTGAAACCACAATAAATATTATTGCAGCCATAAGTCCGACAAGTACACATTCCCTAAGTCTGCCATACTTTCCAAAAAACTGCTCATATCCCCTGTCAGAGATAAGCCATCCTTTTTTATTATATTGATTTTCTATATTTGCAAGATAATCTATTTTATTTATTAATTCTTCTTTATTCTGAATTGCATATTTTAACGTCTGTGCCGCATTTACAGCATAAAGAAATTCGTCATCCGAAACTTCCCGGTTTTTATATGCCTCCTGCATATCTTTAAGCTGTATCTGAATACTGTCATACCTGCTGTTAAGTTCGTCAATCTCACTCTTTAGCTGTGAATAATCTTCTCCGCCTTTTTGAATATATATATTATCATATTCCTTTTGTGACTCGGAAAATACCATTTTCCCTGAACCGCATATATATAATGTAAGAACAAGTCCTATTGCAATTACAAAAAATCCTTTTCCCGTAAATATCAGTTTATGCATTTCTTTAATCACAGGCGGATATAACGCAAATATTCTCTGATATAACTCTCCCGCTTTATTAAACAATTTTTTTAGCACATTTTGTGCTCCGAAAGGTCTCAATGTAACACTCTTTATAAGTGCCGCCACAGACATTATTATTGTTACAACTGCCATTCCGGTTATAATTAAAACTTTTGATGAGACAACAAATGTTTTAAATCCCCAATTTGCATATTTCGCCAAAAGAGTATTAATATCAAAAAAATTAATAATATTAACCACTCTCAGAAAACTTATACGGCTCTGCAAACTTATATTTTTATAAAGCAGATACTCGGCTCCCGCAAATATTACACTGCCTATAAGTACAACATTTCTGTTTCTTATAACAGTAAATAACGCCAAAATTATACTTCCGAACATTGCAAGTACAAACGATGCAATTAAACAGAGCAGACACATATATGCCGCCATATTGCATTTTATTGTAAATCCGCTCATCGTCTCTATCGACTGAACAGGTGCTTTCCATATTCCGGATACTCCGTATAACAAAACAGATACAATAACTGTTGATACAAAATATATGAATGTAAGCACAAACGCATATATCCACACAAATATAAATCTTTTCAACGCAAGTATCATACGTCCGCTTTTTGAACTGTGAACTATCTGCCACATACCATTATCACGCTCTTTAAAGCACTCATATATCATCACAATCATACATACAGCCAGCAAATAATATGTATATTTATATTCTATTGTCTTTTCAATGCACGTATCATTCACAAGCACAACCTTAACATCAGCTATCCTGCTATAATCCTCAGCCGTCTTTAAGATATTGTTATATGAATAACTTTTTTTATTTGAAAACAGCTTCTTTCCACGCATCTGTTCTGCCTGTTGAAGACATTCGTTTACCTGACTTGTAAAACCCGATAAATATTTAAGTTTCTTTCTCAGTCTTACAAGTGATGCCGATGATTCTTTACCATCTTCTTTATCCTGTTTTATAATCTGTGTAACATCTTCAAACATTCCCTCAAAATCCGATTCTTCTCTCTGCGTTTTCAAACGGCTGATTAAATCGGAATACTGCCTGCTGTCGGATATTACATCATTAATATTTCGTCCTTCAAGCTGGCCGTACAAAAAAAGTGCTATATTAAGAAGCATACACAATATAACTGTTATAATTAATTTTTTAGTTAATATCCTTTTATATTCCTGCATACTTCACCCCCATAACACGACATTTTTATTATTTAAGTTCTGTCCACTTACATTCTTTACCCATATCGTCTTTTTTAATGTAAGCAAGTCCGCTCTTTGAACCGCTTGAGCTTTTTTCCTCAAATTCAACCTCCGCAAACATATAATCCTCATCTCCAAAAAATGCAAATGTTTCACCTTTGCAGCTAATTGTATTTATAAGCTTGCCATCTGTTGAATATACGACACATTTTCTGTCATATGTCTGGTAACTTCTTGCGGCTTCAATCGACCAGAAACGATTATCTGCATATACATATTTTCCATCAAAAGAGAGTTCCATTTTTCTGGTTTCTTCGCTTCCATCAAAAATTTTATTTTTTTCTTTTGATTTTACGTTATAGCAATACATGCCGTCATTATATTCATAATAATAAATATTCCCTGAAACTTCATCTATACAATAATCTGTTATACTGCCTTCTAATACTTTGCCTGCTGTTCCGGTCTTATAATCATACGCATAAAGACTGTTGTATCTGCTGTTCATAATTACCGTATTTGCTTGTTCATCTTTACTCATTGTCGCTGTTTCTATAAGAAAGTAAAGTCTTTCCCCATAGCTTTTTGCCCTTGTTATTGCGGCACCTGTACCTGTATATTCCAGAACTGTCTCTTCTTTTTTACCATCAAGCGAATAACGCTTTATTGTCTCTACAGCCTCTTCTTCATTTCCCAAATGTCCAAGCAGATTGTATACATACACATAATCATCATGGAACACGAGATTTGTTCCGCTCTCACCACCATACGCATATACAACGGCTATTTTTTCCCTTGTACTTCCGTCAGTTGAAAATCTTACAAGATACCCATTCGTATCAAGAAGATATACATTATCTTTGTAATAATAAACCGCACTGTCCAAATAATATGTTGTCGTCTGTCTGTTCTTTGAATACTGGTACCCAACATAGGCATTACATTCCATATTATCATGTGTGCAATCCGCTTTCCCGCACACAGGATAACATTCCTTGGTATCTTTATCAAAAAACAACAGGAAAAAAGCGTTATTCCATTTACCTATATAATAATATCCGCCATCAGCCGCCGCAAATGTGTGCACATATGTACCCCAATACGGCTGCGAATCATCTTTTGACACGCCTATATCATTAATCTCTGTTTTTTCCATATCATTTTTTAAAACAGCTTTAGATACTGTTTTTTTACCGCACCCCGTCAAAGCCGTTATTCCAATACAAATAATCATTACAACAGCTATTAATTTTTTTGTCATACGCATCCCTCCGTTTACTGTTTTTATTCTTCTAATGTAAGGCGGTATAATATAAACATTTTGTCCGACTCTTTTGGTGGCATATTTTCGTTAAATTCCAAAATATAATATGCTTCTTTTACACTTTCATCATTATACTTTACCTTAACCCCTATTATTGTATCGTTAAATGAATTCTGATATAATATAGATGAATTCTCATGGTCATCTGCCCTACCATAATACTCTGCAATCACGGCAAGATATACTATATCGTTACAGTCTCCGCTAATTGTAATGTATGGTGACGGGTTATATCCTCCGTTTGACTGAGCTTGTCTTACAATTTTTGCCTGCTGATATTCATTTACAAATGTTCCCGGTTTGTTATACACTGTATATGTTATTTCACTGATATTTTGCTTTTCTATATCTGCCGGAAGTTCCCACTCTTTATGATATATTTGCAAATCGTATGGTTCACCTTTATAAGAATCGCTCGGGTCACTTGTCGGTCTGTTATATCCACACCAATAACACTGATAATCAATATATTGCACAAATGACTTATCTTTTATATTTTTATTTAAAACAGGATATGTTATCTCATAACTCAAATATTTTTCTTTCTTATATGATATTCCATTCTCTTCATATGTTTCTGATTTCTGAGGTTCTGCTATAATCCCCGATTCATGTGTTGCCTTTTTTTCTTTGCAGCCCGCAAAAATAATTGCTATAATACCTAAAAAAATTATTAACGTATTTTTGAACTTCATCATAACAACCTCCCAAACTGCCAACGTATATCTTCTGTTTGTACTCATTTTATTCTTCTAATGTAAGGCGGTATATATAGTAGATTTTATATGGTTCTTTTTTATTTCCTTCAGGATAATATTCAATGCTGTAATAAGCATTTTCTGTACTTCCATCTGCATACCTTGCGTTTACGCCTATTATTGTTTGGTCAAATGACAACTCCATTGTTTCGCTTGTCATCTTTTCAACAAAGCCATAATATTCCGACACAATACACAAATATAAATCTCCCGTATAATCTGATGTAACTGTACAACTTGAGTCTAATTTATACCCTCCCGATAACTGTGCATTTTTGATAACTTTACTTGTCTGCAATTCTTTTACAAATGTTCCGGTTCTGTTATACACAGTATATGTAACATCAGATAAATTTTCCCTGCTTATGTCATCAGGTAATGTCCATAATTTATGATATGTCCATAAATGATACGGCTCTCCTTTATAAGTTTCATTAACACTGTGTGCAGGCTTCTCATACCCATAACATGTATATTGATTGTCGCCGTATTGAATAAAAGTTTTATCAACTATTTTTTTATCTAAACTGGGATATGTTATCTCATATCCTATATAACTTTCTCTTGTAAAATTAACCCCATTTTCTTCGTATGTTTCTACTTTAGGTTCCTCAAGAGCACCCGATTCATGTGTTGCCTTTTTTTCTTTGCAGCCTGCAAAAATAATTGCTATAATACCTAAAAAAATTATTAACGTATTTTTGAACTTCATCATAACAACCTCCCAAACTGTCAACGTATATCTTTTTACGGATATACGTTGACAGGAACTGATTTTTAAATATTACTTTCCAGCATTTACATACTGTGAATGTTCATATCCTTCACTTGTATAAAAATAATAATTGGCTTCAACTTTATCCACTCCGTACTGAAGTTTGGCACTGTCACTTATGTAATATGTATTTTCACCATAAGCATAAAGATATGAGTGAGAATATGGATTGCTTACTACTCCGTCAAGTCTCATCTCTTCAATAGTATAGTTAGAGTCAGCCTCTGCATAACCCGTAAGATAATCTGTATATACTTTCATATCCACACTATATCCATTTTCATTCCAATTTGACCTGCCTTCCAACGCAAATGCACTTATAGTTGTTGCCACCATACATGCAACTGCCATTCCCGCAGCCGCTATTCTTTTTATAAATTTTATCTTCATAATAACCTCCCTTCTAACACATAAAAACAGTTGTGAATTTTTGTTAATTAACATCCCATATTTTTAATTTGTTATCACCTCCGCAATCACGACCTAAAACAATGCACTGTCTGATTTTATATTACATTATTCGACACTATTTTCAATGATAACTCCGTGAATGAGGGGTATAACTCTTTTTGTGTATATTTTTCACACAATTCAAACTATTATTTTATTGTACTGTCCGGGAATTTATTAAAAAGATATTTTTAGACTGATTCTAAGAATTCTCCCCTCTGTTAAGCTTATATTCAATACAAGCCCTTTTTAACGCACTCATTTTTCTCGCTGTCACAGGTATGAATTCATCGTATATCTTTATACGTCGTCCTGCCTCGTCCAGCTCTTTAATTCGTTGTATATTCACAACATAAGACCTTGATATTTTAAAAAAGACACACTTATCAAGGATTTCTTCCACTACAACAAGTGAATCGTCACTCCTGAATGTTTCACCTTTGGCAAAAATCTGCGTCTCACTGTTATATGCCCTAATATAATCTATATCACGCATATTTATATTATAAAATATTCTGTCTTTACTTACTCTGATTTGTTCTCTGTTATCGGAAATATTTTTTATCCCCATATTCTTTTGCACCTCTCATTCATAATGTACTCATTTCAAAACAAATATTATAGCTATATAATCACACTTTAGTCATATATTGTCAAGTATATTGTAATTTTTAAACAGTTTTTATTTTATTGCCACAAATCATTTCGTGTGCTTCGTTGGCTCAACAGGGTCACGACCCATAACTATGAGAAACACGCTCCGCGAGTTTCTCAAGTTATCGCGGCAGTCGCCAAGGTCTCGTGCAAGCACGGACTTTGGCTCGTTACACGCGTAAATAAAAAAGGAACATGATAAATGAAGTTTTCTCCATAAATCATGTTCCGCTTAGTTTACACCTTTACAATACTTCCATCCGATATAATCACGCTGTCCCCCTCGTTAATATCATTTTCATATAAATACGCATCCGCGATTTCAAGCTGCTTCTCATTGCCCGAACTATCCTTAATTCTTACAATGTCTTTGTAAACCGCTCCGTCAGGAAGACCTTCGCACCCGAAATCAGGTTCGTCAATTCTTATAACTGTATAAATATTATCCATAATTATGCCTCGTACTTGTTTTTTGAAAGCACTGACAAAACCGTTAATTTTTAATAATATTTTTAAATGCGGGAACTATCTGAGCCGCAACTATTGATTTTACCAAATCAAGCGGAATAAACGGCACAAATCCGATTAAAAACGCACTCTGTAAATTAAGATGATTCTGTGCCATAAGCCAGAACATTCCAAGAATGTCAATAATCAACGCACCTGCAATAGCAGAAAGTGTATATCTTATACGGTTATATTTTTTACCTCTGATAAGTGGAAGAATTACAGCAACGAGAATAAATGTTGCAGTATAACCGCCCCATGGTCCGATTAAATAACCTGTTCCGGCACCGCCGCCGATAAATACAGGAAGTCCTACCACACCGAGAAGCATCCATACAAGAATGATAAAAAATGACTGCTGAAGCGGAAATAACAATGCAATAAGAAGAATTACAAAGTTAAGCAGTGTAATATGCGGTGCTCCGGGAACTGGAATCGGTATGCTGATATATGCAGAAATACATAAAATTGCAGCAAATATAGCCATCATGACTAAGCTTTGTGTTGTAAATGCAGGTTTTGCACCCGCTACTGGTTTTGTTGGTGTTTCCATTTTTATTATACCTCACTCGTATATATTTTGTCTAAAGCAATTATAATAAACGTCCTCTTGATTGTCAACCTTTATTTCATTGTAGTTTACATTTCGTTGACAATATACATTTTACTGATTATAATATCATTTATTAATATTTTTTATATTATGATTGTTTTACCAGTTAATATTTTTATCAGAAAGCAGGTTATTTTTATGACAATAAATGATTTAAAAGATAAAGTAATATCAGGCGGGTTAATTACAATCGACGATGCTTTGTTTCTTTCCGAAGCAGACCTTGATGATTTGTGCAAAGCCGCCGATGAAATACAGCACACATTTTTTGGAAATGACTTTGACATATGTGCCGTTGTCAATGTAAAAGGCGGAAAATGTTCCGAAAATTGCGTTTACTGTTCACAGTCAACATGTGCAAAGATTCCCGTCAAAGCCCATGCAATGATTTCACCGGAGCTTCTTTTAAGACACGCAAGGCTCCGTAATCTTCACGATATACGCCACTACTGTCTGGTATCATCCGGAAAACGCGTAAGCGACAAAGACATTGACAAAATATGCAACGGAATCAAAGCAATCTGCCGTGATACTAAACTTTCGGTCTGTACCTCTTTCGGTCTTCTGGGCGAAGAGCAATTCAGAAAACTTAAAGAAGCAGGCGTTGTAAGAATACATAACAACCTTGAGACATCAAGACGATATTTTCCGTATCTGTGCACAAGCCATACATATGACGAAAAAATCGCCACAATAATTGCGGCAAAAAAAGCTGGACTTGAAGTTTGCAGCGGCGGTATTTTCGGTGTCGGTGAAACAATGAAAGACCGCATCGACATGGCATTCACGCTGCGTGACCTTGATGTCACATCAGTGCCGATTAATCTTTTAAATCCAATAAAAGGCACACCTATGGGCGATTTTGCTCCGCTTACAAAAGAAGAAATTTTAAGAATAACCGCTCTCTATCGTTTTATACTTCCGAAACAATATATAAGATTAGCCGCAGGCAGAAATTATCTTCCCGACAGCGGCTTTTCATGTTTCAAATCAGGTGCCAATGCGACAATCACGGGAAATATGCTGACCGTAAAAGGAATTTCAATGGATGAGGATATTCGCACCATAAAAGAAATGGGCTATAAAGTTATCTGATTTTTGATGTATTACGAGTATCTTTTACAGTCAAGGCAACTCCTGCCGCAATACATACAATTCCTGTTATGCAGGATATGACGCTTCCTACTGCGGGCTGTTTTTTCACAAAATAAACCGCTGTGGGACCGTCAATACTTCCGCGAACGGCTTCAGACGTCTGCATGTATGGATTCTTTAAAAAATATATTCCTGCTGTTATCAGTGCAATGCCGACAGCAACACATATAATAGTTATACTTTTATGTAACTTTTTTCTTCTCATATTATATTTTTCAATCTCTTCCTTATATAATGCAAGTTCCCGCTTTTCCTCTTCGCAATCTGCGTAATTCTTATCTGCATCGGCATTATCTTTACCGCTGTTAATTAATTCAACAATCGTAATTCCGAATACATTTGCAAGTTCCTCCAGATTAACGATGTCGGGGATACCTTTTCCACGCTCCCATTTACTGACGGCTTTATCCGTAACATTTATTTTGTCCGCAAGTTCTTTTTGTGTCATATTTTTTTGTTTTCTTAACTTTGCAATATACTTTCCCATTTTTTCAGAATCCATATCATACCTCCGCGATTTTATAATTTATTTTTTACTATATGAAAATCTCTATATGAAAATCTTACGATTTTAAATGAATTTTTTCAATCGACGATGCGTAGAGTAACTAGAATTTTTTATCGGTGCGGGTTATAATGTTATTATTATTCGGTATTTTAACAATTAAAGAATTTTTGACATACCGGGATTTACGGAGATTACATATGAAAATTGCTGTTTGTGATGACGATATTGCGGAACTTAATAACATTTACGAAATACTAAATAACTATTTTGAAGAAAAAAAATACGATATTTATATTTCAAAATTCGGAAGCAGTGTAGAACTTGCCTCTATTATACAAAAAGAAAAATTTGACATATATATTCTTGATATTGTCATGCCCGTCTTAAGCGGTATGAATCTTGCAACCGAAATACGCAGTTTTGACAAAGCTTCCGATATTATTTTTCTTACGTCTTCACCTGAATTCGCTGTTGAAAGCTACTGTGTCAAAGCAACTGATTACATATTAAAACCTGTTGACAAAAATCGTCTTTTAAATTCAATTAACGAAATTGTCGAAAAAAGAAAATATGAACAAGAAAAATATGTTGTAATAAAGAGCAATATTGGTGTACACAAAATTATGTTATCAAATATTATCTGTGTCGAAGCACAAAAACATCATGTCATATATCACTTAAAAAACGATGAAAAAATCGAATGTACGGATAAATTTTCAAATGTATGCGAATTTCTTTTAAATAACCATGAATTTATTCTTGTTCATCGCTCTTTTCTCGTAAATATGAATTATATACGACACATTAACGCCACAGATATTTATATGCAGAATTCACTTATAATTCCACTTGCACAACGAAGAGTTGCCGATATTAAACGACATTATCTCGCATTCCAGATGGAGGACTGAAAATATGGATATTTCTGTCATTTTAAATATAACCAACTATATATTTGTATTAATTTTCGGAATCGTTGTATCATTATGTCTCGCAGATATAAGCTGGAAAAAATACAGCAGCTTTTATATAATTACACTTATTTTATTTGCGTTAATTCAGGCTGTTTTCTATTTTGTCCTCGGTGAAACAGTTCTTTATAAATGTTATCCTCTCCTTATACATATTCCACTTATTTTATTAATATGTTTTTATTTTCATAAAAATATATTAATTTCCGTAACCTCAGTTCTTGCCGCATATCTTTTATGCACACCAAGAAAATGGTTTGGAACTCTTGCAGCATCATTTTTTGACGGTAATACTCTGGTTTCTGATACTGTTTCCATTCTTGTCACAATTCCGCTTATGATTCTCGTTATCAAATACATGTCTCCGTACATTATCCGCCTGAAATATGAATCAAAGAAAGCTTTGTTATTATTTTTCATGCTTCCTCTGGCTTATTATATTCTGGAATACGAATTTACTGTATACACTGATTTGCTGTATACAGGCGGAGCTGTTGTCATAGATTTTATGGACAGTTTTATTGTTGTATTTTATTTTATATTATCAATGTTGTCGTTAAAATTTTCCGATGAAAAAAATAAAGCTGAACGCGAAAATCTGCTGCTCACGACGGCAACTTCACAAGCTGCAAAAGAAATAGAACAGCTGTCCTTTTCGCAAAAACAGTCTTCTATATACAGACATGACCTGCGTCACCATATGAATTTTATAAAAAACTGTATTGAAAATAACGAAACTTCACAGGCTCTCTCTTATATTGATGAAATATGCACCGGACTTGAAAACAGCCGTTTTATCAGATATTGCAGCAACGAAGCGATAAATCTGATTTTGTCATCATATGCCGACAAAGCTGCTGCCCAAAACATAACTGTTAATTTTAATGTCACCGCATCAAATTTTGATTCATTTAAAATAGCAGATTTATGCAGCCTGCTTGCAAATGCTCTTGAAAATGCCCTCAATGCATGCACACACATTTCTGAAACTGAACAACGCTATATCAATTTAAAAATTTATGAAAAAAATGAACAGCTCTGTATAAATATTGCAAACAGCTACTGCTCATCTCCAAAATATGCACCTGTCTTTAAAGACGGTATTCCTGTATCATATCGTCCCGGCCACGGAATTGGCGTTCAGAGCATGATTTCCGTCATGGAAAAATATCATGGTCTATACGGATTTTTCACCGACGACAGGGAATTCCGTTTTCAGGCGACTATTAATATGACGGGGAACTTGGGGATGTAGATAAGCTCACGAATATCTGAAATAACATATGTGGATAAAAATCACCTCATTGTTGCATATATATCTGTTATTTTTTGATAAAATCGTCTTTCTGAGAGGCGGATTTCCCGTACTCTTTCTAACTGCTCCTTAAAATAATCTTTTGTTAAAACAGTCCCAAAATTTTTTAATCTCTCATCATCCATAGCAAATCCTTTAACTGCAAATTCCTCAATTATATGATTTGCCCACTTTCTGAACTGGATAGCTCTCGGAGAATCCACTTTATTTCCTACCGCAATGATTGCACTCAGATTATAATGATTGGTATTATATGTTTTTCCATCAGCGGCAGTTATTCGAAATTTTCGAATAACTGAATTCTCATCTACTTCTTTATCCATAAATATTTTTTTCAGATGATAATTAATCGTATTTGTCTCTACATTATATAATACCCCCATCATTTTCTGGGTAAGCCATACATTTTCATCAGAATATATAGCATTAACATCTCCTTCTCCAGTTGCAGTTATAAATGTAAGATACTCTGCTGCTGAAGAACGAACAATGCTAATTTCACGCTTGTTGTCTTTCATCTTGTCACCTCAATTTTTAATCGACTAAACTGCTTTATGAAGATTCATATATCTGTCTCTCGCATCTGGTATGCTTCTTTCATCCATCCCCTTTAACACGAAGGTCAGCTTATATGGATCGACTATACCATCCTTTGCGTTCTTTAGCTTGGCTCTGATAGCCTTCATCTTATCTACAATGTTTTTCTGTGATAATGCACAGTCAGAAAATATTACTTTCTCTTCCTCGCATTTGTCCAGCTTCTTGCTAAGCTCACTGTATTTATCATCGAGATACATATCGGTCAATTTCTTTTTTCTCAAGACTGGCTATATCCTTCTCAATAGCTTGCTGTATGAATCTATCTGTTAATGTTGGTACTCATAGAAGTCTGTCCTTCATGTATTCCTCATTAATCTCAATTATCTTGATTTTCTCTTTCTTATCTTCCGCCATAAAACCCTTCGTTTATCTTGCGGTACATATTTTGCACCTCAAACCTTACTCCTTATGAATCCTATACGTATCGTCTTTTACTCTGTAGTATTACTCACAGATTCCTTTATCTTGTCGTAATACGCTTTATATCTGTAAATCGTCCTCTCGCTGACATTATTTCGTTTTGCAATCTCTACCATAGTCATTCCACTTTCATAACCAGCAACAAAATCATTGTAGATTGCCATCCATTTTGCATTGTGCTTCTGCCTTCCGCTTAATTTACGATTTTTATAGTATTCCAGTTCTTCACGTAACTCGGCGTTTTCATTTTCTAATTCTTCAATTCTTTTTAATGCTTTTTCAAGTGTTATAACCTTCTTCATTTAATTGCTCCTCATTCATGTCATTTTCGTTTTGCCTATATTATATATTGCTAGCCGGCATTAGTCAATTTGATTTTGTCATGCAGGAACACTTTTCATATTCATCACGCCATGCATCTCCATTGGAGTCTGACAGACACTTTCAATCCAGAAGTATTCCATATAATACTTCTCTCATACATAAATCACCTCGGCATTTACAATTTCAGAGGCACAATTCCGAATGTTATTCATCTTGCAAATCCATAAAAATGTATTTTCTGCTTTGAGTTTCTCTGTTACATTGTCCTTTTCGGCAAGTGATTTTATCAGCTCCTGAAATATTTCCTCGGCTCGTGTATCGACTTCGGCAAGATGTTCATACAGCCTGCTCGAAGTCAGATAATTATAATAGAGAACTCGATGATTTGATTTTAAATGTCGCTTGTAACGCTGCCCCACACGCCGATTTGATATTCATTCTGTTCTGCCTGCTCTACATTTGGGAGCATATAATCTCCCGCCTGATGATACTCAACGCCTTGTTCTTCAAATATTGTTTTCATAGAAAAATCCTCCTGTAATTTGATTGTACTATCATTTTACAGAAGGATTCTTGTTTATACCAATATGCCGATTACACTTTAAATCATTCTAAAATAACGAAGTGCTTCTTCAATCATTTCTACTTTTTCAAGCTGGCAGTGTGGCTGTCTTGCATCTGCGGATTTTGGCTTATTATAATTTTCTCGTTCAATAATGCCATACTTATCTTTTACCTGAGCAATGTATAGATTTGTAACTTTCGTATCGTATTTGTCCAAGATATACTGTTTGATTTTTTCATACGTTGCTTTTGCTTCAGAAGCAGTCAAATCAAGCTCGTCCATATCCACTTTGAGGTCGATATATGCGTCGGAAGTTTGTCTAACCAGCTTCACGACATTTTCCACATGCACCGTATGAGCAAACTGGTCTACAGGCTGAACACGAGCTATCTCGTAACCGTTAGCAGCAAGATATTTCAGGTCGCGTGCAAGTGTTGCCGAATCACAGCTCACGTACACAATCCGCTTAGGATTCATTTTGACAATCGTATCAAGAAGTGTCTCATCGCAGCCCTTTCTAGGCGGGTCAACAACCACAACATCAGGATTAATCCTCATTACAGACTCAACGGAGGCTGAATCGGACAATCCAGAACTTTCTTTTGAATCAACCGGCTCATTTTCCGCTTTTTTCATATCTTCATCATAAATACGCGGCACAACCTCTTCTGCCTTGCCGACAAAAAATTCAGCATTATTAAGAGAATTGCGGAGTGCGTTATTTTTTGCATCCTCTATCGCCTGTGGAACAATCTCGACACCGTATACCTTTCGTGCCTTTGTTGCCATAAGAAGCGATATTGTTCCTATTCCGCAATACAAATCCCAGACCGTCTCATTTCCCGTAAGTTCTGCATATTCAAGAGCTTTACGATAAAGCTTTTCCGTCTGCACAGGATTGACCTGAAAAAATGAGAGTGGTGAAATTCTGAACATAATCCCGCAGATACTGTCCTCGATATAGGAATTCCCCCATATTACTGAACATTCACTGCCAAGAATAACATTAGTTCTTTCCTTATTAATGTTAATCATAATTGATGACATTCCGCCGATATCTTTTAAACAATCTGCCAGCTTGTCAGCATGCGGAAGCGTTTTACCGTTTATAATAAGACAGACCATAATCTGACCGGTATGTTTTCCTGTTCTTATCAGAATATGACGGATAAGTCCCTTGTGGGACTGCTCATCATAAACGCTTATATTGTTTTCATTGATAAATGTACGGATTTTCTCAAGAATCTGTGCATTTTCAGGTGCACCGATTGCACACTTCGTATAATCTACAATACTGTGTGTTCTTCCTGCGTAAAAACCAATTACAACTTTTCCGTCCTTATTTCTTCCGACCGGATACTGTGCTTTGTTGCGGTAATTAAACGGATTCTCCATTCCTATTACAGGAAGAACTTCACAATCTGTTATTCCACCGATTCTTGCCAGATTGTCACGGACAAGCTTCTGTTTATATTTAAGCTGTGCTGAGTACGACATCTGCTGAATCTGACATCCGCCACACTGCCTTGCAACAGGGCATACAGGTTCTACCCTGTCTTTAGAAGGTGTTATTATCTCCATGAGCCTTGCATATCCGTATGTCTTTTTTGCCTTAATAACTTTGGCTTTTATAATATCACCTATAACTGCATCTTTTACAAAAAGTGTATAACCATCGGCTTTGCCTATTCCCGCACCGTCTGTTCCTATATCTTCTATTTCAATCGTAACCTGATCGTCTTTTTTTAACATAAATTCTCCTATAAGATGAATTCTTATCTACACAATTGTTCTCTTGATATTAGCATCAATCCATCTATTGTATCCAAGCCAGTCATTTGTATCTTTCGCCTCAAGTGCCTCACGCATTGTCTCCATTTTTGCATCACAGTCATCTGCAAATGCAAGAGCAAGTGCCTCCGCTATTGCCGGTTTTTTTGGCGAACCATACTCTAGTTCACGATGATGTGCAAGTATACAATGACCTATTTCCGCTTTCAATGTTTCAGGAAATCCTTCTATCTGATTCATTTTCTGAGTAACCATCTCGTATCCCATTACAATATGTCCGAGGAAATTCCCCTCATCCGTATAATCATTTTTAGGAAATTCTGCAAGTTCCCTTACCTTACCGCAGTCGTGAAGCATTCCACAGGCAACCAGCAGATCCCTGTTAAGAAAATCATAATTTGATGCAATTTTATCACACATTCTTGTCACACTAAGGCTGTGCTCAAGAAGTCCGCCTGCAAATCCGTGATGAACAGACTTTCCGGCTGCAACTGACTTGAATTTTCTGATAAAGTCCGCATCATCCACAAAAAATGCTTTTAAGAGTGATGAAATATATGTATTTTTAATACTTCCCGCAAACTGAAGAAGCTCTTTATACATATCATCAATATTAAAACGGCTGCTTGGAATATAATCAGATTCAATATATTCACCCTCGTCAGCCTTTCTGATTCTGTCAATCTTTAACTGTAATGCTCCATTGAAACTTGTAACCTGTCCTGTAACCGCAACATAATCAAGTGCATCGAAGTCACTTATTCCGCCTGAATTAGGGTCCCAGATTTTAGAATCAAGCTGACCTGTCTTATCCATAAGCATAACATTTTCATACTCTTTACCCGCTTTTGTTGTCGCAGTCGATTTTGACTTGCAAAGATATACCTCACTTATCCTTTCACCATCTTTTAAAGTCTCAATATAACGCATTTTCTTTTACCTATTCCTTCTTTAAAATATTTACTCATTATTTTCACAAAAATCCACCGGAACATACCGTTATCTCACAGAAAGCACAACGGAAAAATTAAGTTCCCTGTACTCATCGCGTCCGGCTCTTTTGACTGTCAGTGTGATATTCTCACCGTTCACACACCGATATAGTTTCTCACTAAATGACTGAATTGTCAAAACACTATTTCCATTCAAAGCAGTAATAATATCACCGCATTGAAGTCCTGCCTCAAAAGCCGGCGAGTCTATAATCACATCTGTAATATAGACTCCCAGCGGAAGCTTATATCTTTCAGCTGTAACTGATGTCACATTAGTGCTTTTTATTCCAAGATATATAATCTCAGGGCTTGCTGAAAGTGTCTCAATAAGAGGTTTTAAATCAGATAATCCAACCGCCTGAAATTTCATCATATCACCTGATGGTCTTGCAATTCCTACAACATTGCCGCCTTTGTTAAATATATAACAATAGTCGCCATATGATGGAATAATATCAATACTCATCATCTCAAATGTATTATCGACACTGCTCTCATCTGTAATCTGTGTAATATTTCCAAATTTTGTCTGTCCTGTACTTCCATTTATGCGTCCTATTGCAATAACGGGGTCATTTTCCTTCATCTTATACGAATTGCCAAGCACAGCCACCTGTATATCAGCATCTGAAGCTGCTTTAATTGAATCTTTCTGTACTGACAACAATGAAACTTTACTGTATGAATCACTGCCGATAAGCTTTGCCTCTCCATATGCACCGCCATTAAATCCTGCTTTGACAGCCGTATCATAATTATTCAAAACACATGAATCAGCTATTATAATATATGCATTATTTATATCACCTATTATAAGACCTACTGAATCATTCATTCCTGTATTCTGGCTGCCATCATTTTCAAATATCACCATGCACTTTGATGCTTCTTCATTAATCTGTGCCGTCGATTTTATCTCCAGTCTGTCAGTATCTGCCTGATCCTGGCGTACATTGTTAAGACTGCCGTCAACGGAATCATCTATATATTGGTCTTTTTTTAACTCAAGTGAAACAGCTGGCTCATTGTTTCCATTTACCTTTTTATCAAAATATGGATACAATAATACAATTACGGCACATGCAATTACCCCGAATATAACTGCACCGCCAAGAAACTTCAAAAAACTGAACAGCTTTTTATACTTAACTTTAGGATTAATAATTATTCTTTCCGTATATAAAGGAAACTCTTCCTGTGCTTCCTTCTCATCTCTTCCATTATAATCCATACGAAACAAAACTCCGTTCTAAAGTATTTTCCTAACTATGAGAAACACGCTCACAATTCCAAACTTATTTTATTATAATAAATAAATATGAACATTCTATGACATACTTGTAAATTAATATTACCAGAGTACCTGACACAACAATGCGTATAGCTTTTTTTAGCTGAATGATGTAAAATAATTATATTAAACAGATTTTGAATGGAGAATTTAAATAATGGATTACAAGTCACTTAAAACACTTGAATATCATAAAATTATAGAAAAATTATCATCTTATGCCGGCAGTGAAGCTGCCAGAAAAATGTGTGCTGATTTAAAGCCCATGACTGATATTAACTCAATTAACGACGCACTTACACAGACAAGCGATGCACTCTCCAGAATATATGCAAAAGGCAGTGTATCATTTTCGGGAGTTACTAATATTATTGACAGCATTAAGCGTCTTGAGGTCGGAAGCACGTTAAATACACACGAACTTCTGAATATAAGTGCAGTTCTTACTACTGCCGCAGCTGCAAAATCGCATTACGAGGAAACTAACGATTCACTCACAGATTATTTCAACTCACTTGAACCTCTTACACCACTCAATACACAGATTAAAAACTGTATTATTTCCGAGGAAGAAATAAGTGATGACGCAAGCGGCACTCTGCGTGACATCCGCCGCCAGATGCGTATTTCGGCAGACCGTATTCACACTGAACTTAATAAAATTCTCAATTCACCGTCAACAAGATCGTGTCTGCAGGATTATGTCATAACCATGCGTCAGGGCAGATATTGCCTTCCCGTAAAGGCCGAATACAAATCACAGATTGCCGGAATGATTCATGACCAGTCTGCAACCGGCTCAACAATTTTTATTGAACCGGCAGCTGTCGTTAAGTTAAATAATGACATTCGTGAGCTTGAACTTAAAGAACAGGCCGAAATCGAGCGTATTCTTGCAGCACTCAGTGCTGAAGCATCCGCATATACAGATGAATTGCAATCGGATTACACTATCCTTGTCACACTTGACTTTATATTTGCAAAAGCACAGCTGTCTAAGTTTTACAAATGCAGCTGTCCTATAATGAACACTGATAAATACATTAATATCAAAAAAGGCAGACACCCTCTTATTCCGGCAAAAACTGTCGTTCCAATTGACATTTATCTGGGAAAAGATTTTAACCTGCTTATCGTAACAGGTCCTAACACAGGCGGTAAGACTGTTTCTCTAAAAACAGTCGGTCTTCTCACTCTCATGGCACAATCAGGACTTCATATTCCTGCCATGGACCACTCACAGATTGCCGTATTTGATAATATTTTTGCAGATATTGGTGATGAACAAAGTATTGAACAGAGCCTTTCTACATTTTCATCACATATGACTAACACTGTAAGCATTTTAAAGGAAGCTGACGAAAACAGCCTTATACTTTTTGATGAAATTGGTGCCGGTACTGACCCGACAGAAGGTGCAGCACTCGCAATTGCAATTTTATCCGACCTTCACAACAAAGATATAACAACGATGGCTACTACACATTACAGTGAAATAAAGGTATTTGCACTTACAACGGAAGGCGTGGAAAATGCAAGCTGTGAATTCGATGTTGCAACGCTTTCACCTACTTACAGACTTTTAATTGGTGTTCCGGGAAAAAGTAATGCATTTGCAATTTCAAGAAAACTCGGTCTTCCATCTTATATAATTGATGATGCATCAAGCCGTATTGACGCAAACGATATTCACTTTGAAGATCTGCTCACAGACCTTGAAAACAGCCGTATAACAATAGAAAAAGAGCAGGCTGAGATAAAAGAATACAAAGACCAGATACGCAGACTCAAAGCAGAAGCTGCTGCCAAATCAAAGCGTCTCGATGAAAGAACAGATAAGATTATCCGTAAAGCCAATGAAGAAGCTGCAGAAATCCTGCGTGAAGCAAAAGAATATGCCGACGAGACAATAAAGACTATGAACAAACACGGCATGAGCGTAAAAGAGCTTGAAAAGCAAAGAAGTGCTGTCCGTGACAAAATGAATAAAAGGCAGGAAAAACTCGCAGTTAAGACTACTGCACCAAAGTCGCACAAGCCTGTATCTGCCGCAGAATTAAAAGAGGGCATGCATGTACGCGTACTCAGCATGAATGTAATCGGCACAATTCTTTCTGCACCGAATCCAAAGGGTGAAGTAACAGTTGGTGTTGGAAGTCTTACAACCAAGACCAAAGTAAACAATCTGGAAATTGTAACAGGATACAAAGACCCTGAAGAAAAGACTACAATAAAAACAGGCGGCTCAAGCCGCATAAAGATGTCAAAATCAGCTTCAATCTCACCGGAAATCAACCTTTTAGGACTTACCGTTGACGAAGCTGTTGCAAAACTTGACAAATATCTTGATGATGCATACATTGCAAAAATCGCACAGGTACGTATTGTCCACGGAAAAGGAACAGGTGCATTAAGAAATGGTGTTGCAAGCTACTTAAAAGGTGTTCCATATGTAAAATCATTCCGTCTTGGCGAAGTCGGTGAAGGTGATGCCGGCGTGACAATCGTAGAATTCAAATAAAAAGCAAATAATAAAGGAGGCTTTAGCATGGCAGTTAAACAAAAAATACTCATTGTTGATGATGATGAAAATATTGCGGAACTTATATCTTTGTATCTTACAAAAGAATGTTTTGAGACAAAGATAGTATATGACGGCGAATCTGCACTGGAACAGGTTAATATATTCAAACCGGATCTGATACTTCTCGATCTTATGCTTCCCGGCATTGACGGTTATCAGGTATGCCGTGAAATCAGAAAAACAAACAATATTCCTATAATCATGCTCTCAGCAAAGGGTGAGACATTCGATAAAGTTCTCGGTCTTGAACTTGGTGCTGACGATTACATGATAAAACCATTTGAGACAAAAGAGCTTGTCGCACGTGTTAAAGCCGTACTCCGACGTTACCAGCAGCCGGCAGCCACATCCGTCCCAGAAAAGCCATCACAGGTTGTTGAATATCCTGACCTTACAATCAATCTTGGCAATTATTCTGTGCTTTATTATGGCAAAAATGTTGAAATGCCTCCAAAAGAACTTGAACTGCTCTACTTTCTCGCCTCATCTCCTAATCAGGTATTTACAAGAGAGCAGCTTCTTGACAATATATGGGGATATGAATATATCGGTGATACAAGAACAGTAGATGTACATATCAAGCGTATCCGTGAAAAAATCAAAGACCATGCACATTGGGCAATAGATACAGTATGGGGCATCGGCTACAAATTTGTTACAAAATAATGGAGTATATCATATGAAATTTAATCTATTAACCAAATATATTCTCATATATGTTTCCGTTGCAATTATAGGTTTTGTAGGTGTAACTGTCATATCATACAAAATAGATTACAATCGTGTATATTCAGAACAGACTGAAAACATGTACCGGCAGGCAGTATCAATAGCTGCCGAATTTGCCCCGGACTACTTCAGCAATGACAAATTGAAGCTCATACAGCTTGAACTTCATACAATAACCGAACTTGACCATTCAAGAATCATGTTTGTTGACATGGATGGCAATGTAATACTTGACACACAATACAACAATATGAATGAAGAAGTTGACGAAAATGGTATCCTGTATACAATCAACAATTTTGATGTAAGTAAGCTTGGTACCAATCACTCAATGAATGGTAACTTCTATGGTGTATTTACAGAAAAAAATGTTTCCGTATTCGCACCTATTACAAATAAATTTGTCATGAAAGGCTATGTCGTTGTCCATATGCCGGAATCTGTTATAACAGACCGTGTGTATACAACATTCAACACTAACTATATAACACTTCTCATAATACTTGTTTTAAACTCAGCTTTTATCATACTGTATATTATACATATACATAATCCTCTGAAAGACATTACCAATGCCATCAAAGAATATGGCCGCGGTAATCTTTCATATAAAGTTGCTGTCGGACATAATGACGAGATTGGACAGCTCTCTGCTTCGCTTAATTACATGGCAACACAGATTAATGAGATGGACCAGTTCCAGCAGAAGTTCCTTTCAAATATTTCACACGACTTCCGCTCACCGCTCACATCAATCAAGGGTTATCTCGAAGCGATTGCTGACGGAACTATTCCACCGGAAATGATTAATAAATATATCAATATTGTGCTGTTTGAAACTGACCGCCTTACAAAACTTACAAGTAATATCCTTACGTTAAACGAACTTGACCCCAAATCAGTTCGTCTCGACATAAGCAGCTTTGATATTAATGCTCTTATAAAACATACAATAGAAACATTTGAGGGAACCTGCAAAAAGAAAAAAATCCAGTTCCAGCTTACTTTTTCCGCAGAAAAAGAACTGGTCAGTGCTGATAAAGTAAAAATCGGACAGGTTATTTACAATCTTGTAGATAATTCTATCAAATTCAGTTCAGAAAACTCAAATATATTTATTTCAGTTAAAGAAAAAGGTGAAAAAGCCTATATTTCAGTAAAAGATTCCGGTGCCGGTATTTCCAAAGAAAATATTGACAGAATCTGGGACAGATTTTACAAGTCAGATTCATCCCGCGGACGTGATAAAAAAGGTTCTGGTCTTGGTCTGTCAATCGTAAAAGAGACACTTCTGGCACATAATGAAAATATTGACGTAATCAGTACAGTCGGCGTCGGAACAGAATTCATATTCTCACTGCCAATTTCAAAATCAGCTGAAAACACTTAAAAACAGTCTGAAACAACAAAAAGCAGTCAAAATCAGCCGTGGTTGTGATAACTAACACACTCCACGGCTGTAATTTTACTCATCATGCCACTCAAGTCGGTGCAGATGACCTTCCTGATTCATATGATCAAAATTATTCTGTCTTAAAGCCTCATACAAAACAATGGCAACAGAATTGGAAAGATTAAGTGAACGGATATCTCCAATCATTGGAATCCTTACACAGGTATCTTCATGATCCACAAGAATTTCCTCAGGAATTCCGGCACTTTCTTTACCAAACATTATATAGCAGTCCGGCTCATAAGAAACCTCTGTATATGTCTTATGTGCTTTTGTTGTAGCCATATAAATCTTAGCTCCCGGATTTCTCTCACAGAAATCATTAAAATCATCATAAACTGTCACATCAAGTTTATCCCAATAATCAAGACCGGCTCTTTTTACCATCTTATCATTGATACTGAATCCCAAAGGCTCTATAAGATGCAGCCTTGCACCTGCTGCAACGCATGTTCTTCCTATATTTCCTGTATTTGCAGGCATTTCAGGTTCGTGTAATACAATATTAAGCATTTATGTGCCTCTTTTCTATCATGCCTTGACAGCAACGTCAAGTTCAATTGTTATATCGCCGCCGCTTAAAGGTACACATATATTCTGTGCAAATGACTGTGCAATGGTAAGATTACCACGACAGACCGTAGGCGGTGTAATATCTATAAGTATTCCTTTTGTTGAAAATATTGTCGCAGCATTACCCATAATCATATTACCAAGTTCACTGATTGCACTAATAGACATTTCATCAAGTTTTTCAACCGGCATCCCCATCATCATCTTAGATGCAATTTCAAGTGCCTTTGTATATGAAAGAACAATCATAACCTGACCACGCATCTCTCCCGTAATACCAATCATAATAATAACTGAATCATCCGCAAACGCTGTCTCCTTTACATAAGGTTTGCCAATCTTCATTTCAATCTGACATATATCTTTAATAATCCCCGTTGCCGCCATTAAGAACGGATTAATATAATCAACATTTATTCCAGTCATTGTTTTTTTCTCCTACAAGTTCTTTATAAAATTTTCTATCCTCTCAAGTCCTGCTTTCAGTTTCTCAACAGAATAAGCATACGAAATTCTGACAAAACCCTCACCCGAAGCTCCGAATGCAGTTCCCGGCACAACGGCAAGCTTCTGCTCAAACAACAGTCTGTTAGCAAACTCATCCGATGTCATGCCAAACTTTTTAATTGATGGAAATACGTAAAATGCACCATATGGCTCAAAACATTCTATTCCCATTTCCTTAAATGCATTAAGTAGAAATCTTCTTCTCTGGTCGTATGCCTCAACCATCTTTCCGACTTCATCATCACAGTTACGCATCGCTTCAACCGCAGCAAACTGGCTGTTTGTGGGAGCACACATTATCGCAAACTGATGAAGCTTTATCATCTGCGTCATAATATTTTTCGGTGCACAGGCATACCCAAGTCTCCATCCTGTCATTGCAAATGCTTTTGAAAATCCATTTATGACTACAGTTCTTTCCTTCATTCCCGGAAAAGATGCTATAGAGCAATGCCTGCTGCCATATGTAAGCTCTGAATAAATCTCATCAGAAATAACATACAAATCATTGTCAATTATAACAGGTACAAGCTCTGCAAGCTCCTCCTTTGTCATAATAGCACCTGTCGGGTTATTAGGATATGCCAGTATAAGTATCTTAGTCTTATCTGTTATTGATGCTATAAGTTCTTCTTTTGTAAGCTTGAATTCATTCTCGGCTTTTAACTCAATAGCCACCGGCTTTGCATCTGCCATAACCGCACATGGGACATAAGATACATAACATGGCTGCGGAATCAGTACTTCATCCCCCGGATCAACCATGCAACGAAGTGCAACATCTATCGCTTCGCTTCCTCCTACTGTGACCATTATCTCATCTTCGGCACTATAATTCAAATTATATTTTCTTGCAATATAACGGCTTATCTCATCCCTTAACTCTTTTAAACCGGCATTTGACGTATAAAATGTACGGCCTTTTTCAAGCGAATAAATGCCCTCTTCCCTTACACGATAAGGGGTGTCAAAATCAGGTTCCCCGACACCAAGCGATATTGCATCAGGCATTTCACTTACTATATCGAAAAATTTACGTATTCCAGAAGGCTCAATATCAACAATTTTTCTAGATAAAGCATCTCTCATGGTGTCACCAGCATCCTTTCGTCTTTCTCAGGTTCACCAAGAACTTTTCCATAATCTTTATATTTTTTCAATACAAAATGTGTTGAAGTGCTTAATACCGAATCAAGTGGTGCAAGCTTATTGGCGACAAACTGTGCTACAGATTTCATTGTCTTTCCCTCAATAATAACCGTAAAATCAAATCCGCCTGACATAAGATATACAGAAGTTATCTCATCATACTGGTATATTCTTTCAGCAATGCTGTCAAATCCAAGCCCTCTCTGTGGCGTAACCTTAACCTCAATAAGTGCCGTAACCTTTTCTTCACTCGTTTTATCCCAGTCAATTATCGTATTATATCCGCATATAATATGCTCTTTTTCCATATCAGCGATTTCATTGGCTACCTCCGGCTCGCTTATCCCCAGCATAACAGCCATATCCTTTATATCTATTCTTGAATTTTTTTCAAGCATATTTAAAATCTTTTCTCTCATATCATAATCCTTTCACTGTACATGCAGTCTCATTCTGCTGTTGTTTCACTCTGCATCTCCTGCAGTCTGTAAATTTCATCCTGTACCGGTTTATCAAGGAAACGAACCTCATCAAGATTATTGATTATCTTATCATTGCCATCCGTAACTTTTCCTATAACACATGCGTCAATTCCCTCTTCTGCAAGTGCTTTTATAATACGCTCCGAATCGGATGATGTTATCAAAAGACTTCCACAAGAATTTAATTCATATGGATTAATGTCAAACATTTCACATATCTCTATTATTTCCTGTCTGACAGCTATTGCCCTGAAATCCACCAGAAGTCCTGTTCCTGATGCTTCAGCCATATCCCATAACGCTGCATATACACCACCCTGTGACATATCGTGCAAAGATACAGCACCATTTTCTATCGCTATACAGGCTTCTTTTGCAATTGACAAATCACTTCTATTGCCATATGCACGTTTTACTACATCTTCAACATACTTTTCAAGTATTTTTTCTCTGTTATTATTTATAATATACTGTACTCCACCTATGCCGATACATTTTGTCATTATAATATCGTCTCCCGGCTTCGCCATATTGCTTCCGACAGCATGTGGTTCTTTCACATTTTCTGTAAATCCAACTGCTGTAACCGCTACAACAGCTCTTGTATTTCCTGCCTCAACCTGTGTATGTCCACCTGAAACAACAAGCCCAAGCTGTGCACAATCCGCAGAAATCTTTTGCATTATCTCTTTTAGACGTATCTCACGCATATCCTGTGCAAGATTGACGCAGCACTGGATATACTGCGGTCTTCCACCTCTTGCGTAAATATTGTTAGATGCTGTATAGACAGGTTCAAAGCCGCTGTCTGATGCAATTACAATACCATTTTCAAGAACTGAAGCATCTGCACCAATTGACGGCTTGACAGCAAGGCTGTTCTTTGCAGGTTTTATATTTTTTAATACAGAACGACTGATAACTGAATTTGTTATTTTTCCTGTTTTCATATTCTCCTCCGGTTCGCATTTAATATTCTCTATATAACATATTGAAAAAAAAAGCGATTTAATATATCATTTCATTAATAAATTATTTAACGAAATGAAAGCAGTGCAGAGGCAACCATCGGTACAACCATCGCGACTACAAGAAAAATAATTATAACCGCTGTCAATATTTTCTTATTTTTTTTGTTATTAAAATTAATCATATTTCCTCTTTTCCGCACTGTTTTCCATAGATTGGAGATTCAAATGCATTTAATACTGCCCTATTTTATAATAATACTTATCTTAATGCAAATATATTTTAAAAGAAGCAACAACAAAACCGCTGGCTCAAATGAAGATTTTTTCAAACGTGAAAGTGAAGCCAACCAGAGCCGGAGACGCGATATTTCAAATCTTAATTACATTACAATACCTGATAATCTGCCATTTATAAAAACCGACATTGCCGAAATAAGCAATGCCGAACAGAATATTATGAATCTTAAAGATAAAAAAATCCTGAACCTTACCGGCAAGACTAACACAGATTTAAAACTGGAATATGGTGTTGCCAATCTTTCAGAACTTACAATATATGAAAATAATTTCCATACGCTGTGTCGTGAAATTATTAACCTTGCAAGAGCACTAATTGATAACGGATATGAAAAAGAGGCTGTCAGCTTCCTTGAATTCGGAATCCGCAGCCGCTCAGATTTATCTGCCAATTATGTAATGCTTGCAGAAATCTATTCTAAAAACGGCGAAAATGAAAAAATTAATCACCTTAAAAAATATGCAGAAACTCTTAATACTATAACAAAAGATTACATAATCAAAAAAATCGACGCATACCTTTTATAACAGATTATCTGCCATAGCAATTATTTTCCATAATTAGATATAATATTATCAATAAGCTTTGATGCACGGCTCTTCGTCAGTGCATCAATGTCTTCAACCGGCTCAAGCCCATGCTTTTCGGTAAGTGCTATAAGATATTTTCTTTGTGCCGCAGTAATCGGAGAATCCTTCTTTGCTGAATAATTAAGCTCTATAAGCTCATCAAATCCTGTATCATCAGGTTTAATTTGATGGAGCTTCTCATACAGTTTCATTGCACTCAATGCATCATCATATGCCCTGTGCGAATTTCCTGCATCAATCCCAAAATATCCACACAGATATTCAAGTGTTTTATGCGGTACTTCGGGAAGAAGCCTTCTTGACAGCTTCAACGTATCAATTCCACTCTTTTTAAAATCAAATCCCGAATTAACAGCCGCCTTTTTAATAAAACTGTAATCAAATATTACATTATGTCCAAGGATTGGCATATCTTTTGTAAAATCAACTATGTCACTTATTATCTCTGTTATCGCCGGCTTTCCTTCAACCATATCATCTGTAATACCTGTTATCATGGTGATACGTTCGCTGATTTTTATTCCCGGATTAACAAGTGTTGAATAACTGTCAACAATTTCTCCATCGGATATTTTGGCCATTCCTATTTCTATTATCTTATCTTCTGCCGGATTAAGACCTGTCGTCTCAATATCAAGGGCAACAAATGTATTAATCATTGTATAATCCATTTCCAAATATATTACCAAGTATTGCAAGATATACTATATCCATCTCACTCCACTTACTCATCTGCCTGTTTCTGTTAAACGAAACAATAACATCATTTTTATCACCGACATTAACTATAATCTGGACAGCCTGGTTAATTCCCATATTAATAAATGCCTTAACCGTATTTTTTGCACGTCTTTCAAAAAAATTAATATTATCGATAACTTCAATACCATCTTCCGTAAAATCAGCTATATATGCCTTATCGCTAAGATAATCATTATCTTCAACAATATCCTTGTCACCTATTATAATCTTTCTCTCCCAGGACTCTCCTGTATGGTGATACATAAATATGCTGTCTAATGCAAAAGCCCTCTTTATTTTGCCAGCTGACTCCATAATACTGTCTTTTCCATTTTTTCTATAAGCATTAACTATATTATTAATAACCCCGATTTTTTTGTACTTGTAGAACATGAATGCCTCTGAATTGGGCATTCCTTTGCCCTTCACATAATCCTCATGCAAATCCGGGAGATATATTATATATCTGTCCCTGCCTTTCTCTTTTGCAAGATAAAGCATCTTATCAGCTATATTAAAAAGTTCTTCATATGTCTGTCCGTCACATGGATATGTAGACGAACCAATAGAACATGTAACATGCGGCTTATCAGGCTGGTTATTATACATAAATGAGACGTTATTGCGGATTGTACGAAGCACATTTCTTATCTCATCATTGCTCTCAAGCCCCTCAACAACGATAAACATCTCATCTCCGCCAATTCTTCCGGCTACACCCTTTCCTTCAACAGACTCTTTAATAACATCTGCAACATTGCATATTACCTCATCTCCAAACATATGACCGAACTCATCATTAATCGTCTTAAAATTATCGATATCTATAATTGCAATTGTAACAGGACCTTCCGGTTTTGATTCAATAAGCCTCTTTGTATATTCCGTAATCGCACGCTTATTAAGAATATCCGTTCCTACATCAAGTGAATCTGAATTAAGATATACATGCTCTTCATCATTGACAGGACTTATCTTTGACATTGTGGCAATTACATGCTTTTTGCCACTAAAATCTATGATAGTCTTACCTTTGACAAGACACCATTCCATCCCCTGTGAATTCTCAAATATCTTCATCTTAAATTCACGTTCAAATATCTCTGTTCCATTGGCAAAATCATCACAAAAAGAATCAAATATATTGCGTGTAACGCCATACACATTGCCATTGGCAAGCATTGTTCTACGCCAGTCAGCTAAGGTTCCCCGGTAAAAATCTACCTGCTGATGGCTCTCCATCATAAAAATTCTCAATCTGTCAGTGGATACGTCATATGAGAACATAAGATACTCCATAAGACTGAAATATTCCATATATGTGTTATCAGCCTTTGTATCTGTATGTTTAAAAAATACTCTTATATCAAAAATCGATATACTGCATATTCTGCTTTTACAAACATTATCCGCAGGTTCAGCTACATCTATAATATAAACAAACCATCTGTATCTTCCTGTATTATCTACCATTCTGAGTGCCGTAACAAATCCCGATTCACCCTGGGCATTCTTTACAGCTGCCTCAAGCTGGTTTATATCACTTGGATGTATGAGTCGTGCAAATGTAGTATTAACGAGAGTGTCTCCTAAAAAATCTTTAAGCTCATCATCTACTGACAAAATATTAAACTGTTCATCTATTATAGCTTTACCTTTAAAAAACACGTTATTATCCATTTTACCACCATTTCAAAAATCATTGTCTAATTATAATAATATAATTAATATTGATATACAAGTACCAATTTTTTTCTATATTAATTTAATAAATCTACATTTTTTCCGTTTTATTTTTAATAATTTTAAAAGGTAAAAATTTAATTGCAATATTTTTTTATATAAAAACAAAGACACCCCACAAGAAATGTCTGAAAACATCATTGTAAGCTGCCATTTTAATAAAAATAAAATAAATAATCAGTTAAAAATGCCTAGAGCCGGAATCGAACCAGCGACACGAGGATTTTCAGTCCTCTGCTCTACCGACTGAGCTATCTAGGCTCAAATTTTCTATAGAATTATAACATCAAAAAAGCAGAGTGTCAAGTACCACTCTGCTTTCTGCAATATTCTTCATATAAATCCGGTCTGTATTTTTTTGTTCTTTCAATTGACTTTTCGAGTCTCCATTTTTCAACATTTGCATGGTGTCCTGAAAGAAGAACATCCGGAACTTTTTTCCCTTCAAACACTTCCGGTCTTGTATACTGTGGATATTCAAGAAGCCCATTTTCAAAGCTCTCTGTCTCTGCCGATTCTGAATTATGAAGTACGCCCGGAACGAGTCTTGATACTGTATCTATAACAACCATAGCAGGAAGCTCGCCGCCTGTAAGCACATAATCACCTATCGATACATAATCAGTCACGATTCTTTCCAACGCTCTCTCGTCTATGCCCTCATAATGTCCGCATAAAATAACCAGATCGTCTTCTTTGGCAAAATCCTGTGCCATTTTCTGGTTAAATGTATATCCCTGCGGCGTCATATAGACAACTCTGGGCTTTTTTCCTATCTTTTGTACAAGACTGTCATACGCGGCACACACAGGGGCAGCCTGCATGACAAGCCCTGCCCCTCCACCGTATGGATAATCATCAACCTTCATATGTTTATTATTGGCATAGTCCCTTATGTTTACCGCTTCTACACTAAGACAGCCATTTTTAATTGCCCTGCCGGTAATACTTGTATTAAGCCCGTCTATTATCATATCAGGAAACAGTGTCAATACATGAAAATTCATTACTCTCCTCCAGACGCCTCAGCAATTATTTGAATGCCTTGGCAATGTTATTTAAAAGGAATGGATAATATCCGTTATTAAGATTACATCCGTTACCTGTGCAGTCTCCTTTAAGATATCCGCTCTCATCCTTATATGAATTAGCAATATCAATATATGTCACATTCATTGAGGCTGCTTTACTCTCAAGCTGTGTATTTATCGTATCAAGCACACTCTGTTCTACACTTGAACGTCCTTCAAATGCATAAGTAACCGGAAGCACTGATACTACATAAATCTTTGCAGATGGACACTTTGACTTAACTGATGATACAACCTCGCTTATATTATCACCGATAGCTTCGCCGCTCATTGTTCCATAGTTCGCATCATTTAAACCAAGCATAATTACGACTTTCTTAGGGTTTGCAGATGCTACAGAATCAATATAGTCAGCAGCTTTACGTGTTGTCATATTATCATCTGATACAACCTGTGAATCTGACAGGTATCCATAATAGGACATACCACCTGCAATAAAATCACCGAGCACAACTGTGTCTGCATATGAATCCTTAGCTGTAAAATCTTCCTGACCAGCCGTGCCTTCAACTTTATATACATTACCAGAACTGCCCTGTGCAGCCTGTGTTGTCTGAGGCTGTGTCTGAGCCGGTGCTGCTGTAGTTGCCTGTGTTGTTGTCTCATTCGTGCTATCATTACTTGTAACATCAGCCTGCGTTGTCTGCTTTGTCACTGTTGGTTTAGTATCGTTTTTCTTTTTTCCTGAACAACCTTTAAATATAATTGCAAGAACAATAAGGACAATTACAATTACAACTCCTGTAATAAAATAATTGCGGTATTTGTTCCACATTCTCATTTTTCGGTTAAGTTTAATTTCGCTTTTTGTTTCGTCACCTGTATTCTTAGGCATAACAAAATCGCCCCTTTCTTCATTTTCTGTTATGAATTAAATCTGATTATTCAATTTTTTAAGAACAACTGCTGACTTTGCCCTGAGACCAATATCAAGCCAGCCGCCACTTAACGTATATCCGAGCCTTGCCGTACTGTAACCATTTTCATATGTCACAAATATCTGCTCAACATCGCTGTTATACGGAAGTCCTGCTTCCCACACAGGAACCTTTGTCCTGCGTTCTTCCGGTGAATTATTGATAATAACTATAACAGCATCATCACGGTTAAATCTTGCATATGAAATCAGATTATATTCTGATAAAAGCTGCTTATACGAACCGCTCATTAATACTTCGCACGATTTGTGCATCTTAATGACATCACGGTGGAAATCTATAAGCTCTTTATCTTCCCTGCCCCATGGATAAGTTCTTCTGTTGTCAGGGTCAGTCCAGCCACACACTCCGGCTTCATCTCCATAGTATATTGTCGGTGCTCCCGGCCATGTCATCTGTATAACTACAGCCTCCATAAAGACTGCTTTATCTATGTTTTCACCTGCTGCCTCAGGTCCTGCATTTGCGAGCCTTGCAACGCGGTGGTTTGTTCTTGTTAAAAATCTTGAATGATCATGATTTGACAGCTCATTCATTGAAATACTAACAGGCTGTCCACCCATTCTTGACATATTATGATGCATAGCACCAAAAAAATTATCTGCGTTGCCGAGCATATCCTCACGGTACTGGTCACTGTGTTTTTCCATTCCGGTAAGAAACCATGTGACAGGCTCCATAAATGCATCATAATTCATAACCGTGTCCCACTCTCCGCCTGAGAGCCAGTCATATGAATCGCCATAATGCTCCGCCAGAATAACAGCTTGTGGATTGGCATCCTTAACTGACTTTCTGAACTTTTTCCAGAATTCATGGTTATACTCGGGACTATATCCCAAATCTGCCGCCACGTCAAGTCTCCATCCGTCAACATTGTATGGTTCAGACACCCATTTCTTTCCAATGTTCAGAATATATTCTTCAAGTTTCTTTGAACCTTCATAATTAAGCTTAGGAAGTGTATCATGTCCCCACCAGCCGTCATATGAACCATTATCAGGCCACTGGTCACTGTAAAACTTAAAAAAGCTGTGATACGGGCTTTCAAAACGCTCATATGCTCCCGGCTCATACTGATCGCGGCTTCTGCTGTAAATATGTTCCCTGTCCAGCCATTTATTAAAGGAACCGCAGTGGTTAAATACGCCATCTATAATAACTTTCATCCCACGCTTGTGAATCTCTTCAACAAGCTGTGCAAAATAAATATTGCTTGCCTCCAGATTGCGTCTGTTTGTAACTCTGTCAATATATCTTGTCGCATGAGTATTGTCATGGTCACCCGGTGCAAGAGCTTCTCCTTCATCAGAGACTATCATTGCAATATGTGGATCTATATAATCATAATCCTGTATATCATATTTATGATTAGAAGGAGATACAAACAAAGGATTAAAGTAAATAACATCTACTCCGAGATTTTCAAGATAATCCAGCTTATCCCATACGCCTTGCAGATCTCCACCGTAGAATTCCCTGACACCCATAGGTTCAGGATACTTATACCAATCCTTTACTTCATTGACATGCTCTCCTATATAATTATATTCATCATCAAGTACATTGTTTTGTGGTCTTCCATTAGCAAATCTATCCACAAATATCTGGTACATGACAGCACCCTTAGCCCACGACGGAACCTTGTATCCCGGTATTATACGAAAATTATAATACTGGTTAAGCTCCCTTGATGCACCAATCTGATTGTAATAACAGACTGCACCATGTGCTGTCTCAACTTTAAAATAATAAGACAGAATCTTTTCGCTTACTGTAACCGAAGCCTCGTAATAATCAAACAAATTATCCGAGTCCACACGTTCCATGCGGTATTCCCCATTATCAGTACAAAGATATGCCTTATTAACATTATATTTTCCTGTTCTGAGACGAAGAGCTACGCTGTCGCCCGGGTCACATTCCGGAGGATTTCTGTAATCCTTTGTTGCATCAGAAAATAAAGCCCTCATTTTTAAAACAGGACGTGCATTACACATATAAAGAAGTTTCTTCTCGTTTTTCTCTAAAGTTTCAGTTGACTTAACAAGTCTCATATTCAAACACTCCTTACTGTGAATGGTTCAATATAATTTTATAACGAAACGCCTTATAAAGCAAGTAAAAAGGACAGCCGGGGTAGGCTGTCCTTTTTGGAGAAGGTATTTCACTTATTATGGGGTGTAGCAAAAAATATAATGTATTGGGGGGTTTTTACATTAATTATAGTATCACATTGCCGTCCATAAGTGTTGCTAAACTTTCACGTAATATATTACGTTTTTTTGTGCATTTTATACAATCTGTCTATTCTACACTCTGTACAACTTCATTCTCTTTATTTTCTTCTTCAAAAAGAGCCTCAAATTCTTCTCTTGAAATCTTTTCTTTATCAAGGAGAAGTGATGCACTCTTATCAAGAATATCCCTGTTCTCAGAGATAATTGTCTTTGCCCGTGAATAGCACTCATCAATTATATTCTTAACTTCCGCATCTATCTGTCCGGCAATATTTTCACCATATGGTCTTGTATGTGCAAGGTCTCTTCCGATAAAGACCTCGTCATTGTCTGTGTCATAATTAATAAGTCCAAGTTTTGATGAAAATCCGTACTTTGTAACCATATCTCTTGCCGTCTGTGTTGCCTGTCGTATATCCTGTGAAGCACCTGTTGTAATATCATCAAATACAAGTTCCTCAGCAACACGTCCGCCGAGACTTACAATTATATTCTGAAGCATCTTGCCTCTTGTATTAAACATCTCGTCCTTTTCAGGAAGCGGCATTGTATATCCTGCTGCACCCATTCCTGTTGGAATTATTGATACCGAATGAACAGGTCCGACATCAGGAAGTACATGGAATAATATTGCATGTCCTGACTCATGGTATGCTGTAATCTTTTTCTCTTTTTCTGAAATAATCTTGCTTCTCTTTTCAACACCGATACCAACTTTAACAAATGCATAATTGACATCTTCATTTTTGATAAACTTGCGTCCGTGCTTTGCAGCATTGATTGCCGCCTCATTGAGAAGATTTTCAAGGTCTGCACCTGTAAATCCGGCTGTAGTTCTTGAAAGGCTGTCAAGATCAACATCATCACCAAGAGGCTTCTTTGCCGCATGGACATTAAGAATTGCAAGTCTTCCTGCAACATCAGGTCTTCCAACAACTACTTTTCTGTCAAATCTGCCAGGTCTTAAAATAGCTGGATCAAGAATATCAATTCTATTTGTGGCTGCCATTACAATGATGCCCTGATTTACACCAAATCCATCCATCTCAACAAGCATCTGGTTAAGTGTCTGCTCACGTTCATCATGGCCGCCGCCCATACCTGTTCCTCGTCTTCTAGCAACAGCATCAATCTCATCTATAAATACAATACAAGGTGCATTCTTTTTAGCTTCTTCAAAAAGGTCTCTTACTCTTGAAGCACCCACGCCGACAAACATTTCTACAAAGTCAGAACCTGATATACTAAAAAACGGTACTCCGGCTTCACCTGCAATTGCCTTTGCAAGAAGTGTTTTACCTGTTCCCGGAGGGCCTGTAAGAATTACACCCTTTGGAATTCTTGCACCGAGCATTGTATATTTCACCGGATTTTTAAGGAAATCTACAATCTCCGCAAGTTCTTCTTTTTCTTCATCAAGACCTGCAACATCATTAAATGTCACATGATTCTGGTCATTGGTCATAAGCTTCGCACGGCTCTTGCCAAAATTCATCATCTTGGCATTGCCTCCGCCTCCACCCTGCCTTGTCATCATTGCAAATAAAAATATTATAACAAACAGACTTATTCCGATAGGAAGCACCGTCGTTATCCACACGCTCTGTCTTGAAACGTCTCTCAGATCATAAGAAATATTTTTCTTTGTGAGCATGCTCTGTATATCATTGACATCAGACACATTGAGCATTTTTTGTTCTTTGCTGCCTGAAAATGATACATATAAAACACCTGTTGGAACTTCTGCATTCTGCTTTATTACAACGCTTGTAACGCTTCCGCTGTCAACGTCTTTAACAAATGCATCATACGTATAATCGCTTGTCTGACTGCCAAAGCGTGACATGAGCAGATACAGGACCGCAATAATCACAACCGCAACGGCATATATTCCAAAGCCGCTGGCCTTTCCCTTGTTATTCATATATTCCTCCTACAAATTTATTACTCCGACATATGGGAGATTTCTATAATTCTGGTCATAATCAAGACCATATCCAACAACGAATTTATCAGGAATATTAAACCCGTTATAATCAACTTTAACATCGACTTCTCTTCTTTCCGGCTTATCAAGAAGAGTACATACCTTTAACGACTTAGGATTTCTTTCCTGAAGCATAGGAACAAGTCGTGAAAGAGTATTGCCCGAATCAATGATATCTTCGACAATAATTACATTATCACCTTCAATAGGCTCATCAAGTTCCTTTTTAACTTTCAGCGTTCCACTTGAAACAGTCTGGCTTCCATAACTTGAAACCTGCATAAAATCAAGGATTACAGGCACTGTAATTCTCTTTGCAAGCTCACATGTAAAAAATACGCTTCCCTTGAGAATACATATTAACTTAACTGATTCTCCCTCATAATCTTTGCTTATCTGGGCTGCAAGCTCACGAACTCTCTTCTGTACCTCTTCTTCTGATATCAGAACACTAATATTGTGTTTTTCCATCGCAATTATTCCTCCTGAAAATTTAATGTCATTTCTAAAATATGTTTTGTTGTATCATCAATCAGATACGACTGACAACGCCTGATTCCGGCAGCCCACAAAACTTCCGAATTCTGTGCCACAATAAGCACTTTATCCCTGTTTTGCGGTTCGACTTTTCGGTCTATCAGCTCATTTTTCAATTTTTTTCTACCGCCATCAGATGAAAATATAAAATAATCTCCATTCTGCCTGAAACGAATATGAATCGTATTCTCTATTTTATCATAATCAAAATATTTAGTATAGTCATTCCCACTAAATTTTCCATTAAGATTATTAACCATTTGGAAATTTATACTATTTAAATATACATTTTTTCCGTTCAGATATATATTCTTTCCAACAGGATATTCTTTTTTAACACCACTGTAATCAATCTCATTTTTATTTATTTTAATCAAAAAATCATCTGTAGCTGCATCGTAGCTGTTTTTCCGTTCAAATATAAGTCTGTCATATATTTTTTTCACGCACAAAGACCACGGCATATCATGTACTTTACCAGTATCACCGCACGCTATGCCGTCAACCGCCTCGATATTTACCCTGTATATATTTTTGTGTTTTCCCGAAAGTCTGAATAACACGTTTCTGTATACACGTTCACGTATGCATATATCAAGCTTTAAAAACTCTTCAAGATGTTCAATTACCGCATCTTCTTTTCCATAAACCACATATTCATCAATTGCCTGGCAAGTCTCTTTTTCTATATGCGACTCTATCTTTGCTGCATCCAATGATGCTGCACACAGCGATTGTGTCACGTTTGGATTAAAAATATCTTTCATAAGAGGAATGAGAATATTTCTCACTTTATTTCTCGTATAATCATCATCAAGATTTGTCGAATCAGTTATAAAACCCTGTCCTTCTTTTTCAAGAAAATCTTCTATATCCTGTCTTGTAACACAAAGAAGCGGCCGGATTATATCGCCATTAACCGGATTCATTCCAACAAGCCCGGCAAGTCCGGTTCCACGCATAAGATGCATAAGCACAGTCTCCGCCTGGTCGTCCATATGATGTGCAACCGCAATTTTTGCATCAGGATAACACTTTGCTTCTTCTCTGAAAATCCTGTATCTTTCCTGCCTTCCCGCTTCTTCCTCACTCATATTGCCATTTTTTGCAATCATAGGTATATTTACATGATATGATTGAAATTCAAGTCCGTTTGCCTGTGCAAATTCTTTGGCAAATTTCTCGTCACGTTCTGCTTCTTCCCCTCTTATTCCATGATTTACATGAACTGTCACAATATTTATACCAAGTCTGTGGATTTCAATTATTCTTTTTAAAACCATAACAAGACATACGGAATCTGCACCGCCTGAAAGTCCTGCCACAATCGTTTTTGTATTATCAGACATTCCTGTCTTTTTCATATAGTCATATACTTTTTCAATCATATCCAGTCCGTTCTTTTGTCACTATAACAAATATAACTTTATATTATACCAGAAATTATATTATTATTTGTCATAAGTGTCAAACAGTCCGAGTACAAGAACTGTCATATCATCAGATGGCTTTCCGCCATTATATTTTAATGATTTACGCATTATCTCTTCTGCCATTGCATCCGGCTTTTTAACAGATATTGTATTTATAATATCTGCAAATATTTTTTCTTTATCAACATTGGGAATATTATCTAACAACCCGTCACTTACCATAATAACATAGTCACCATTATAAAGCTTTTTATTAACACGCTCATAATCAACCTTTTCAAGCACGCCAAGTGGCAGTGTTGTCGATTTTATAACTTCCACTGATGAATCACGCTTTATAAATGTAGCCGCCGCCCCCATTTTAATACACGACATTATTCCTGTGTTACAGTCAATCACGCTCATGTCCATAGTTACAGGATTGACACTCTTAGAACCGCCTGCAATATACGCCGCATTTATAAGGTCCAATGCAGCATGTTCATCAAATCCTGCATCTATGCAGTTTTCCATAAGTTCAATAACCATGCGACTCTCTATAAAAGCCCTCTTCCCGCTTCCCATTCCGTCAGCTATCGCCGCGGTTGTTTTTCCACAATCAAGTCTTGAAATAAGAAAATTATCCCCATTAAATTTACTGCATCCTTTGCCGCGGCGTGCAACTCCCGTAAGCATGCGGAATCTGCTCTCCTGTATAAATATAAACTGCTCAAATTGTTCATGAATAGTTGTCCTGTCTGAACCCGGAAGATAATAGCCAAGCCCGAATACTTCGGATATGATTGGCAGAATCTTTTTTACCGAAACACATCCCCTGCCGACAGTCCTTGCCTGCATCACAAGCTCAGCCGCCCCATGATGGTTTCTGATTGTCGATAAATTCTTTATTCTCACACCGGAAAGAAAACATTTTCTGAAAAGTTCCTTTGCAATATCTTTAGGGATTTCTTCTGAATACAGATGCGTTGTCACACATTCATCCAGCACATCAGCAACAAGAAGGAGCTGTCTTGATATTCCTGGGTCCGCTGTCTTGAACTCTGCCGCATTTTCATATACTTCCCCTAATCTTCTGAATGTCTTAGCCGTCTCTTCAAGCTTGTTAAAAGAATATGTAGTTACATAATCACGAACACTCTCACTCATAATCATACCTCCCTGTCTGTGATTCTTTGCTTTTGTATATTATAACCATATGTTCTGTCATTTTTTGTCATAATGTAGTGATGACAACAAAAAAAGAGGCTGATACGCTGAAAATATCAGGAGGTTCCCCTCACTGTGCGTATCAGTCTCTTTTATGTATGTATCTGTCAATCATCCGGTTTTATAAGAATCTCATCCGGATAAAGAAGTCCAAACTTATTCTTTGCAACTTCTTCTACAAATTTCTTTGTCTTAACGTACTTTTTATATTCTTCAAGTTCTTTCTGCCGCTGCTGCTGCTCATTTATCTGCTGTGTAAGGGATTCACTCTGTTCCTCGTAAATCCTGTTTTTCTTTTCCAGCGTCCTTTTTCCATTCCACATGGCAACACCAAGCAGAAGTACAAGTATCACGGCTGTTATCATTCCGGCAACACTTGAACGTTTCTGTCTTTTTAGACGCTGCTGTTTTTCCCATCTGGATTCAAACTGCATTTTTTCCTCTTTTCCCTGGATGCTCTACTGCTTTTGACATGGACATCCAGCTCATGTACTTTTATTTTAATCAATAAGAACAGTTTTTTCAATGGTTTCAAAATAAATATCAATAATCCGGTCATATATTTCACAAATAATTTTCCAAATGCATACCTGTAAATCAATGCACCAAATATCTGCGATATTACAATAAAGCCCCTGATAATGCCATTATTTCTTTCATAAAGGCAGGTAAAAACACGTATGCTTACATAAAACCAGAACAGTATATCCTCAACCGCCATTGTATACACATGTTTATGCTTAAACACCCGCCGGAATACACGAATACAGTCATATATAAACGCAAACATCATTCCCATAAATAATGCTGCAAAAAATGTACTTTGTTCCCAGATAATAAGACTGCTCACTTTACCCAATCAGCTTTTTGCCACCCGGCAGGCATGTCTAACGCATAAGCCTGCTAAAGAATGACTCTCCCTTCTTGCCAAAGCTGGAAACTTCCGAATATTCCAATGACTGTATGCTGCCATCTATGTCAAGTTCACCCTTCTCTACAGACAGCCTGTTCACATGAAGATTGTCACCTTTTACAGTTACAACACCGTAATCTGTCTCAAGCAGAATCTTATTTAAATCGAACGAGATAACATCACTTATTCCCGTCATCTCAAGGCGTTTACGGTCTTCCATGTTAAGTCTGTGCGAACGCCTCTGTTTTATTTTTTCTTCCATAATACCCGCCTCCCATACATAAAAAATTGTATCTTGTTTAATGTATGTCTTAACAGGCGTTTATATTCGGAAATAATCATGACTTTTAAATATATTCAAACATGTCCGCCGCTTCTTCTTTTTTCACAGTATCTTTTACATCAAGAACACGGACTTTTACACTTCTGTTACCAAATTCAATCTCTATAACATCACCTTCCTTTACATCAACTGATGCCTTGGCAACTTTCCCATTTATTGTAACCCTTCCTGCATCGCATGCATCATTGGCAACTGTCCTTCTTTTGATAAGTCTTGATACTTTTAAATATTTATCTAATCTCATAAGCTGTCTCCTTATATTATAACCTGTATCAGTATTTCTGACCTGTATCAGCCTTTTATACACATAAACTATGAGAAACACGCTCTGCGAGTTTCTCAAGTTATCGCGGCAGTCGCCAAGGTCTCGTGCAAGCACGGACTTTGGCTCGTTACACGCGTAAATCTGAAAACAGGAAGCCCACCAGTCTTTCGACACAATGCACTTCCTGTTCAAAAATTACATTTTTACAAATCCTAAATTAAATTATGCATTAACTGCATCTTTTAAAGCCTTACCAGCCTTGAACTTAGGAGCCTTGCAGGCAGCAATCTTAATCTCTGCACCAGTCTGTGGGTTCTTGCCTGTTCTTGCAGCTCTCTCTGATACTTCAAATGTACCAAAACCAACTAACTGAACTTTTTCACCCTTCTTTAATTCTTCTGCAACAACATCGATAAGAGCCTTTAAAGCCTTCTCGCTGTCCTTCTTTGTTAATTCTGTCTTTTCTGAAATTGCTGCTACTAACTCTGTTTTATTCATTGTAAATCTCTCCTCAACAGGTATATTTTATTGGTCTACCCAATAAAATCATTTATAAACTCTTTTAATCCATTTGTCAATATAAGCCATTTATTTTAGTCATTTTCACAGTTTTCAAGCGGTTTTGAGGCTTTTTAGCCACCAATTCTTGTTAAAAATGCCAATCTTTACTTATATCATTACTCCAGACCTATGTTTGCTCTTCTCAATCTTTTCATTCAGTTTTCTGCATGGTATAGCAAATAAAAGCCCAATCAGAAGCGATATTATCACATAAACACAAAGATATCCAAGATATTTCCAGTAATTAAGCTGGTATGAACCACCTACACATTCTCTCATTGCATTCATCGCGTGAGTAAATGGAAGGAATTCGTATATTTTCTGGTAAACCTTTGGAAGCACCTCTATCGGGAATGTACCACCGGCTCCTGCTACCTGAATAACCATTATAACTACAGCCAGTGCCTCACCGACATTGCCCATTGCAACTGTGAGTGAATACATAAATATTGTAAATACAAAGCTTGTAACCGATGCAGCAAACCAGAACTTAAACGGGCTTACGCACTGGATTCCTATATAATACAAATCGCCAAGCGTAACAAGAAGTGCCTGTGCCTGCCCTATAAGGAAAAATGTTATATATCTTCCGAAATAAGCCTGATATGGTTTAACATCTGGATGCTCTTTCTGTGGTTTTACTCCCACATGTATAATTGCAACAAGAATAAGTCCGCCTACCCATATTGCAAGAACTGTGTAAAACGGAGACATCGCAGAACCATATGTCGCTATAGGATATATTGCCTCTGTCTCAATCTCGACAGGTGATGCAACAAATGAACCGAAACTGTCCGCATCAAGTCCCAACACTTTCAAAAGCATATCATAGCTTCCGCTATCCTTTATATTATTAAGTTTTTCTATTGTTGAACTTAAATCTGTTTTGAGACTGCCAAGCAGCTCTTTCGTATCTTTAAGATTCACACCTGCCGTCGAAATAGATGATGCAAAGCTGTCTATATTGCCATCCGCTTTTGAATATATATTAATAACACTATCCATTATCTGTGAAATCTGTCCAAGACCGGCCGCAAGCTGATTGGATACACCTGAATCAAGTATATTTCCCTTTGATGCTATCTTCATAAGAGAATCTACTTTCTGCTGCTCTGCGATGATTTTTTTTGACATATCAGGTGAAATCTGTCCCGCTGCATTCATAGCAGACGATGCCGAATCTGTGACACTTATCAATGCCGTAAGTATCGTATCATATGAATCAAGCTGTGTATTAAGCTGCTGCATTTTTGACAAAAGGATGTCAAGAACTGTCTGTCCTGATGTCATATTTTCCTGATTTGCCGATGTATCAACTCCATCTGCCGCCTTTACAAATGTCTGTGCAATTGTACTTATAAATGTTGAGTTGACCTGCTGCTGAACTGCCGTCTTTGCCTTATCTGTAATCTTTGGTGCAATCGCATTCTTTTTCTGGTTTGTATAATAATCTATCTCAGGGTGCGTAACACTGTCTGTAAGAAAACTTACCATTTTCTTTGAAAAATCTTCCGGCATTACAAGTGCCGCATAATAATCGCCAGCGTAAACACCGTCTATAGCATCCTTTGTGCTGTCTGTAAATACCCAGCCAATTGTAGTATTAGATTCAAGTGCCTCAATAATAGTATCACCCATATTAAATTGCAGACTATCCATAACAATTCCCTTATCATCAGATGCAACCGCTACTTTTATCCTTGAAGTTGACTCTTCTCCATATGGGTCCCAGTTTGAAAGAATATTAAACCATGCATACAATGACGGCAGTATTATAAGTCCCATCACAACTACAACCGCAACTACGTTTTTACTTATTCTTTTCCAGTCTGAAATAAAAACTTTGTATATATTTTTCATAGTCCAATCCTTTCTTTGAGATTTTCAATATCCTGTCCTATTACTTTCGGTCCGATAATTGCCTCTTTCTTTTTGTGTGATGTCACACCAAGTTCTTTCATACGCTCCTGCAGATTATAATCCATATACTCTACTGCAATAAGATATGTACAAAGTGCAAAAAGTGAAATTATCCAGAATACCAGATATACAATCTTTGAACTGTTCATTGTAAACATAAGCATAAGGAATATCAGAGGAATCACAATCATACATATCATGCCGACCCTGATTCTTTTTTTATTCTTCCTGTGTGATTCCGTATAATATTCCAGCATTTTATTAAATATAAGCTGTTCTTCCTCAACCGCTTCCTCATATTCATCTATATAAAAATCATTTGTTACTGCATCTTCTTCAGTTTCACCGCCTATTATATATGAATCCACTTGTTTTTCTGACGCTTTTGTTATTTTATTATCCTGTTTTATATCATGTTGTGCTTTATCATCTTTTTCCTGCATGGCACGTTCGACTTCATTTCGTACCGCACTCTGTATAATATTATAAAGCTGACTGTACAATTCTTCGTCTTTAATGTCTTTACTCAAAGTATGCCTCCATATTAATGTCTGTGTTTGCTATATAAATTATGTATACATCCTTACATCATATCTGTATCATGCATACGTTCATGCATATAATGATTAAGCTTCATAAACGGTTTTCTTATAAATAATCCAAGTGCAAGTGAACCGGCGACAAATATAAGAAGTTCTCCTATGTATATCGCATAATCTGCCGAATACATGCCGCTTATTGTCTCTCTCATAGCATTAATCGCATATGGGAACGGGAAGTAAATATATACTTTCTGGAAAAATACAGGAAGAAGTTCTATCGGATATGTTCCGCTTGAACCGGCTATCTGTATTACTACCATTACTACCGCAAGTGCTTTTCCTATATCACCAAATGACACTGTAAGTGTATATATAAGAAGTGTAAATACAAAACTTACGAAGCATGCTGCCAGCATAAACAATCCTTTATGCAGACACTGTATTTTCAAAAGATACAAATCTCCCAAAACCGTTATTACTGCCTGCACCTGACCAAGCACGAAGAATAACAGATATCTTCCAAAGAACAGCTCATGGCTTTTAGCCCCGTTTGTCAGTTCATCTTTATCAGGGTGGACTTTGATAAGTGCTGTGAGAAGAAGTCCTCCAACCCACAATGCAAGTGTTGTATAAAATGGTGCAACAGCTGAGCCATAATTGGCTGTTTCATAAACCTGATGTGTTGATACTTTAACAGGTGAAGATAAGAATTCTCCATATGTAACAGGGTCCTGTGACAATGCCTTTGCAAGCATTTCAAATTTTTCATCACCATTAAGGCTGTCAAGCTTCTGCGTAAGGGTTGTTATTTTTTCTGTCATCCCTTTTATGATTATTCCTGTCTGGTCAAGCCCTATGTTCATTCCGTCAACAGTTGTCATAAGGCTTCCCATCATTGCAGATAAGCCGCTCATCTGCTGCGACATTTCCGTGAGTGATGTTCCTATTGAACTTATTGTTGTACCTATAACCGCACGCAGCGAATCAACACTCTTCCGGAGTGAATCCTGATATAATTTATCAAGTTCATCAATCTTTGTCTCACACTGTCCAAGAATTATCTTTAAAAGTTCCAATTTTGCATTTGTCATTTCTGCCGAATTGGAAACAAGAACTTTTGCCTGTTCAAGAAGTGCTTTTGTGACATTTTCAAGCTGTGTTATTGAGGCTACTGCTGCATTGATAACTTCATCATCCACAACACCTCCAAGCTGCTGTGAAATCTCCTGAAGCTGTCCTGCAAGCGTGTCATTTTGTGCCATAAGTGCATCAAGCAGATTTTGTGCACTGTTAATTCCTGCTATAATCTCATCGGTACCTGCATTATTCTGTACCGAATCAATCAGTTTATGTATCTGCTCTGACAGTTCCTTTGAAGTCTGTCTTATAAGCGATGACAACTCATCAATCTTCTGTATATACTCATCAGCCGCAGCAGATGTCTGCTCATGTATTTTCTGTGTTGTATCCGAACCATCAAGAAGTGCCTGCTGTACCTGCGGTATCTCATTTTTAACCTGATTAAGCGTACCCTGAAGTGCATTATTACTATTTACAAATGCTGTTATTGTTGTATTGTAACCCGAAAGATTGGAATTTAACTTTTTGAGGCTTTCCGTCACACCTGATAATATGTCTTTATCCTCAGATAAAATCCCATCTGTGCTACCCATTGCTGTCTGGACTACAGTATCAACAAACTGTGTGTTAATATTTTCCTGAAGTGTTGATTTTCCGGACTGCGTAATCTTGCTCGCAACTGCATTTTTCTTTTCATTTTCATAATATGTAACTGACGGATGCACAAGTCCGTTATCAATAAAATCAAACATATTCTTGCTGAAATCTTCACCAAGAACAATAGCTGCATAATATTTACCACTCTTAACTCCATCAATTGCCTCATCATATGTTCCAAGTATCTGCCAGCCAAGACCTTTATTCTTTCTTAATGTATCAAGAACCTCTTCGCCCATATTTACATTTTTTCCGTCAGAATTTTTATATCCGGCATCCTGCGATACAACTGCTACTTTAATTGACGACGTATTGGCATACGGATCCCAGTTTGAATATATATTAAACCATGCATAAAGTGATGGAATTATGCACAAACCAACCGCTATAATAAGTGCAAATATATTCCTGGATAAGCCAACTAAATCATGCACAAATATTTTTAATACTCTTTTCATACATTCTCCATTTCAAATATTCTATTCTTTCTTAATAATCTTAATATGTTTCAGATTATACATCACAAAAATTTGTGCCGCAAGACATTGGTCAAAAAAAGCCATGCGGTACGTCGTGTATTCCACAACCAACATACTACACAGCTTCTTCATTTTTTTCTTAAATTTCCGTAAATCTATGATTCCATATGATGTCCAAGAAAATCTGATGCTACCATTACCATCTGTTTTTCCTGCTCACCAAATTTCTTTTTTCCATCTTTTGAAAGCATAATAACTGCACCGAGAACATCTCCATGACAGATTATCGGACTTATAATCTGCGAATTATATTCATTTTCAATTTCATCTGAAATATTGATATAATTTCTTTTATCGTCGTCAGACATGAAATTTTCCCTGTCATGCATTATCTGCTCAAGCTTGTCACTTACCGGTTTTTCTACAAGTTCTTTTTTTACTGTACCGGACATCGCTATTATCTGCTCTCTGTCAGATATACACACAACGTTGCCGGTTGTTCTTGCCAGCGACTCCGAATATTCCTTTGCACATTCCGCAAGTTCACCGAGCGGAGAATATTTTTTGAGAACTATCTCGCCCTCTTTATCCGTAAATATCTCCATAGGATCTGTTTCCCTGATTCTCAATGTCCTTCTTATCTCTTTCGGTATGACAATTCTTCCAAGCTCATCTATACGGCGAACAATCCCTGTTGCTTTCATCTAGATATTCCCTCCAATTTCCTCTTAACATGGAGTTAGTATGTGGAAAATGTGGGGAATTATTCAAATCAACTATAAATTCATCAGCCTTTTTTTATCATTGTCTACTCTTTGCAGATTCATTTCAAAATCCTGTCTGTTTTTTTGGACAATCGTCTGAAGCTGCATTCCTGCAAAAAATGACTGTATTGCGGCAATCATCGTAAACCCACAGACTATAAGAGTCGGAAAATCCGGAACAAGGCCTGTGATAACATATTCTCTCATAACAGGTATAAAGAAAACCGCTGATATTATTGCAAGAATTGCAGCTATTATTCCAAAAAATCCCATTGGATTATAGGTTCTGTATAATCTCAATATAGTCTTTAAAACTTTCATTCCATCTGAATATGTATTCAGTTTTGAAACACTTCCAGCTGGTCTGTCCCTATAATCAATCACCACATTTTCAACATACATATTCTTGTCTACAGCATGAATACTCATTTCTGTCTCAATCTCAAATCCCTTTGATAATATTGGAAATGTTTTGACAAATTCATAGCTGAATGCCCTGTATCCTGTCATTATATCTTTAATATCATTATGAAAAAGAATATTAATACATTTTCTTACTACAGAATTTCCAATGTTATGAAAAGGTCTTTTATTTTCACTGAAATATGTTGATGACAGTCTGTCACCCACAACCATATCAGCATTTTTGTTAAGCACAAAATCAATCATTTTCCTTGCACTTTCCACAGGATATGTGTCATCACCATCCGTAATTATATAGCATCTTGCATCTATATCCCTAAACATTCTCCTTATAACATTGCCTTTTCCCTGCATGTATTCATTTCTTACAACAGCACCTGCTTTAGCTGCAAGCATAGCCGTATTGTCAGTCGAATTATTGTTATAAACATAAATTACTGCCTCTGGCAGCTCTCTTTTAAAATCGCTTACAACTTTCTCTATAGTTTTTTCCTCATTATAACATGGAATTAGTACCGCAATTTCATCCATTTGTCTTATCCTTTTCTAATGCAACATATTTATCTTTCTCATTTTCCGGATTAATATCCACAAGCGTACATGTCAGTGCAAATAATCCGGCAAATGCAGTCATTGCCCATTCTCTGTATGTAAATTCACAATGTATATAAGAATGATTTCTTGTACCTAAATACCATACCAGTGGAAGCAGCAGTGGCACTGCATACATCTTAACATAATTCCAGAATATCTTCATCGATTTGTTTTTGTATATTTTTTTGATATTGAAAACTATGTATGCAAATATAATTATAATAACCGGATTAAGTGCAAATACACCAGCATTTCTGATTAATACCATGATATATGAACATTTTATACCTTCATCAGTACTTCCGGCACTTCTATATAACAAAGAATAGATTACATCGCCCATATTGAAACCAGAAGCTGCAATGCTTGAAATTCCCCATTTCATAGCCCACATACCAACATATCCGATTCCCCAATATATAAGATATTGTATACATTTTTTCCATGTCTTTGAAACACTGTCATTCTTGTCTGTCAAAATAGCCATAACCATCGGAATTCCATATGTCACAAGCGGAAATGTCAATAAATCCAGATAACTGGTACATATTCCAGTAATCAGGAAAAAGTATATATATTTATCAGTATCTTTCCATCTGTCTGAATTTAGCAGTATTATTATACAACCTATAAGCGTAATATAATAAACCGCTGAAAACTGCAGGCACCATCCAATTGCAATTGGTGTGAGTGTCACAACTGATAATACGAATGGCACTATAAATTTTTTGAGACTTTTCTTATATAAAAGCCACACAATCCAGCCGCATAATAATATCTGAACTATGGTATTAACTATTCTTATCGCATCATATGTCATAAATGATAATAATGGTCTTAAAAAGACTATATAACCATGCCAGTATTTTGCATATGATGTGACTTCCATATCCTGTTTTCCATCTTCAAAATACGAAACAATAGAAAATTCCGGCTCCATGTTAATATTTTCATACTTATAATCCATCAGTGCTTTATCCTGAAGTCTCTCGTCTCCCTCATACATAGCAGATAAAAGCATAACCGAATCCGTATATGTATCAAGCATGCTGAATGTCCATGGAACAAGATTTGGGTATCTTCCCTGTTCTTTTATAGTATTAATAGATTTGCCGACATTTTCCTGTGCATATTGTCCAGGTATCATAAAAGCGCCTAATAATAATGCAAAGCCAGCTATTCCCGCTATAATTAATATAGCAAGTGTATTTATGAATTTCTTTAAAATCCCAATCACACGATTACTACTCATTGTTCTTTCCTATTCACTATAATTCTTACTTACATATTCCTTAATTGCCTCGCTGTCCTCAGGCATACGGCATCCGACAATATACTCACCATCATTGTTTGAACATCTGATTACGCAGCCTTCAAGCGGCTTATCACCTATAACTGCAAAATCTTCCACTTCTGCTGTGATGTTTTTATTTTTCATGCTCTCAAATATATTATCATTAACTACAAATGCAAATCCATTTGCACTTATATTAACCATATGTCCATTGTATGAGTCTGCTCTTCCGTCAATTCTTATAACACATTTGTTATCAAATGGCATTCTCGGATATTTTCTTCTGTTATATACCTCAGGATTTGTCTGGATATTAAGCCTGTACTGACCCTTTTCTGCCGGCTTTGAATTGCGTACCGCAATGTCTTTCCAACAGTATAATACATTTTCAACAACAATCTGGAGTCTGCAAAGCTGAGGCTTTCCAACGTCGTCCTGAACTATCCGGACATCTTTATCAAGCGTTACAAATATATCATTGTTCTTACATTCAACAACTTCACCGGTATATTCTTTTCTTCCGCTTATGTCTATATTCAAAACAAGCGAAATCTTCATGCCGCTCTTTACATCCTGAACACCCATAAATCCGCCAACACCAAGTTCCTCCATAAGTTCGCCGACAACACTTTCAATATCCAATGCACTTTTAGCACTTAATTCATATTTGCTGAGCATTGTTTTTGTTGTCTGTTCAGCCTCATTAATACTCTGTGTCATAATATGCATAACTTCGCCAACATGATTCATATTTTCAGTAAGCGTTTTATTAGAGGATTCTACTTCTTTGACAGCACTGTCAACAATCTTAATATTTTCACCAAGCGTAGATGCGTCGTTGGTAATATCTGTCACACTCTTATTTACATATGCCATCTTATCAATATTAAGCTGTATTAACTTTACAGTTTCTGTTATTGACTCCATCATCTTCTCTGATGTTTCTTCAAGATGCGAAAGTGCTTCCATAATACTGTTAGATGACTCTTTTGTTCCACTGCTCAGATTTCTTATCTCATCAGCTACAACAGCAAAACCCTTTCCGGCTTCACCTGCTCTTGCTGCCTCAATTGAGGCATTGAGTGCAAGAAGGTTTGTCTGGCTTGAAATGCTTTCAATAGTACCTGTCTCTTCTTTTACACTGTTGAAATCCGCCTTGAAATCTTTAAGTATTTTTTCAACATCTTTTGAGAGAACTGCCATTTTATTGGTTACTTCAACAACTTCTTTTAATTCATTCTCACTTGTATTAGCATGCTCAACAGAAGCCCCGATAAGTGTGTCAACTTCATTCATAAGGTCAGCAACATCCTTAACCTGTGTGTCAATAACCTTAGTCATCTCCACTGATGAAATTGTCTTATCATTAAGAATTTCATTATTTGAGGCAAGTGTCTTCATGTCTTTTACAACATTATCCGCACCTTCTTTATTCTCATCCGCAAGTTCTCTTACGACAGTAACACCGTCAACTATGGAATTGCTTGCATCCTTAACCTGTTCAACCGTCTTTACAACTCTTGCAAGATTTGCCTTAATCGAAGCCGTAAGTGCACCATCCGATTCAATAAGATGCTTAATAGAACTGTCAGTACAGAAAAAGCAGCACAGAATCATCGCAAACTGCAATGCACACTCCGCACTTGACACAAAATCCATCATGCCTTTTGCAAAACCGTTATACATATTGCTAGATATAAGAACAAACAAAGTCATCCACATCATAGACTTTATATACTTCGGATCTTTGTAAAGAATCATCATTGAAATCAAAGGCATTACGAACACAAATGTTATCTGACTAAGAGAAGTCCATGTTATAACGGCATAAAACAACAGATATCCTACTCCCAGGAACCACCTATACTTATTGCTGTCATTACCTCTTATAATCAGATATACCGCACCGCTTATATAAAGCAGCCATCCTGTTATTGTAAATGCAAGAAACCTGCTAAGTGCCACATCGCCTGAAGGAATCTTCACACCATAATAAACTGTTATAATCGCTAATAAAATAAGCCATGTCAATCTGGCTCTCTTGTTTGCTTTAGCCCTGAAAAAGGACTCGTCGTACTCCTGCATACATTATCCTCCTGTTTCTCCGGTAAAATACACCGTTTATTTAATTTCCATGTACAATAAAATTAAAAACCCCCCCGATATTCTCTCACACAAATATATTCAATATATTAACACATATATAGGATTATGTAAAACAAAAGCACTCTTTTTGCAAGATGTTTTTCAAAAGTCATTTTTGAATTCATAAATCATTCAAGAATTTTTCCATCTGTTGAAATAGTCACAACCTGCCATGGAATAAATTTTCCACTGTTTTTTAAAGCCATTTTTGCTGCATATTCAAGTCCGCCACAGCATGGAACTTCCATTCTCACAACTGTCACACTTGCAATATTGTTATTTGCAATAATCTCTGTCAGTTTTTCACTATAATCAACTGCATCAAGCTTAGGACAGCCTATAAGAGTAATCCTTCCACTCATAAAATCGCTGTGCATATTAGCATAAGCATAAGCCGTGCAATCAGCTGCAATCAGAAGATTTGCATTATTAAAATATGGTGCACGAACAGGAACGAGCTTTATCTGACAAGGCCACTGTCCAAGCTGCGACTGTGATATGCCTGAACTACAACATGCATTTTCACAGTTATCAGATACTTCTTTCTGCTCTTTTTCTTTTTGTGCTTTATTGGCAATAACTGCCTGCTCATCATATGCAGCCGCTTCTCTTTGCACAAATGTTATAGCTCCTGTCGGACATTCAGGCAGACAATCTCCTAGTCCGTCACAGTAATCATCCCGTAAAAGTTTTGCCTTGCCATCGACAAGACCTATCGCACCTTCATGACATGCATTGACACATGCACCACATCCGTTACATTTATCTTCATCAATATGAATAATTTTTCTAATCATGATATATTTCCTTCTTTCTTGTTTTTGTGAATTAAGCATACTATAATGGCTATAATAATTACGTTGTTATAACCACATTTGAAAAATAAAAGGAGTTTTTATGCAAATACCATCATTGCCTCTGTTTGCAAATATCAATGAAAACGAATGGAATTATCTTAGAGAACATAATATGTTAAAATTATCATCATATGCAAAAAATAACATAATTTTTCATATGGATGAACTTATAGATGAAATAGGAATAGTTATCTCAGGAATTGTAACAATTGAGAGTATTGACCTGTGGGGAAATAAATCCATTCTCAGCAATATTGCTTGTGGTCACGTTTTTGCAGAAACTTACTGCTTCTGTCGTGAACCACTTCAGGTCGAAGTTATCTCTGCCAGCAATACCGAGATTCTTTTCCTTAATATCAGCAGACTGTTTACACAATCAGATAACAACAACATTGCAAAAACACTCTCACAAAAAATCACAGGTAATATGCTCACCATTTCCATGCACAAAAACCTTATTTTATCAAACCGCATTTTTTGTACATCTCCCAAAACAGTCAGAAGCCGCCTGCTCATTTTTTTATCAAATGAATCAAGAAGAGTCGGCAGATCTGATTTTACAATACATTATGACCGCCAACAGCTCGCCGATTATCTTAATGTTGACCGCACTGCACTCTCCAAAGAACTTAGTAAAATGCGTGACGATGGTCTGATTTCATTTAAGAAAAATCAATTTTCAATAAAATCGCCGCTTCATGAATAGCATCTATTCCATTAACACTTTACTAATATATAATGATATACCAGGCTCAAATCTTGTTCCCTCCATGTACTTTATATCACTAATAATCTTTTCCGGTGTTTCACCCCTCATAACATGCCTGTCTGCATAATCTGCCACCGACAGGATTCTTGCAAGCACCGGTATTTCATTACCTTTAAGTCCTTCCACAAAGCCGGTTCCATCAAAACATTCACGGTGATACTTTACCGCCTGTGCAACATTAATTGTATCTTCAACCTGAAGCGTACTTAAAATCTCATATCCTTTTGTAACATATGTCTGATATACTGTATATTCATCATCCGTAAGGCTGTCTTTACGTATCAGTCTGTCCGGTATTCCCACCATGCCTATCTCATGCAGCAAGCCTGCACTATATGCATATTCGCACATCTTTTCATCAAGCTTCTTCATCTGTGCAATCTGCCTGCAATACCCGGCAACCCTCACACAATGTTCCTTTTCTCCCGAAATCTTTGCATCAAGAGCATTAGTCATAGTATCCATAATTCTCATAGACATTGCATGAAGATGTTTATTTTCTTCTTCTATACGGATTTGCAGAATCTGCTTTCTTCTTCTTTTATCAACCCAGTACTTCTGAATAGCATACATAAGACAATATGAAATCAATATAATACACACATAAATATATGGAAACCTCAATGTAACATTATCACCATATATATGTCTTATTGACATCTTCCCATATGTCCTTGAACATATAAGAATGATTACCGAACATATTATATTGATAAAAAAACTATTACGTATTCCAAGTATAAATACCGCCACCGATGAAAAAAACAGTGGAAAAAATACGCTGAAATATCCGATACACGCATGGTAATATACAAAGAATACCGGGATGGCAATTATAATAAAAGCAGCAACATCAACCCATGTCCGGTAATTCTTACGTGAGACTGCAATATTTAATAAAAGCATTAAAATAATAGAAAATAATGCCATAATATAATCCGTGTCCACTCCATATATCAGCCCATTAGGAATACTTATAATCCATATAAAACAGAATACTATCTTCATCCATAATGCAAGATGTTCATCCTCATACCGGCACATTAATATATCAATAAAACCTGTACGTGTGTCTGTAAATTTTGCTTTGGTATCTCCCATATATTACAATATTATCCTGCCTTCCTTTATCAATCCGACAACAACCTGTGCAACATCTGCATCAAACTGTGTACCTGCCCCTTTTTCAAACTCACTGATTATATAATCTTTATCGCAATGTCTTCTGTAACATCTGTTGGAACTCATAGCATCTAATGAATCCGCAGCACTGATTATCCTTACAATATCCGGAATCTTATCACCTTTAATTCCATACGGATATCCTTTTCCATCAAATCTCTCATGATGATAAGCTGCTCCCATATCAGCCTGTGGAAGAAATTCAAGTCCTGCCAAAATCTCTTTACCCCATATCGTATGCTTCTTCATAAGCTCGTACTCTCCATCTGTCAACCTTGAAGGCTTGTTAAGCACTGCATCAGGAACCGCTATCTTTCCTATATCATGAAGAAGAGCACTCCTGTATATAATATCAATCTCTTCTTTTGTATAAGTCCTGCTCTTCATATTTTGTGCAATAAGTTCCGAATACTGTGCCACCCTCTTTGAATGCTGCTGTGTATACCCATCCTTTTCATCAAGCATACGGCTGATTGCCGTAACAGAATTAATCATCAGGACTTTTGTTCCCGCTACAGCTGACTGAACTTCTTTTTCAAGCTCATGCTCGTCATCAGCCTGTCTCATCTGATAATTCTTGTAGAATATATCCACGGTAATTACAACCAGACAGAATCCCCAGTAAAAAACAGGATAGAAAAAACGGTAATCCCTGCCATAATCATAATTAAATATATTGCCAAGCGGCGTCCAGAACGAAATTGTAATATATAGTCCATATATAACACACACAGGAACACCAAACTTCATTCCCAGTAAAATAAGTGTAATAACAGGAAGCAAAAGATACCATAATAAAGAAAATCCATCATTGGCTCCCATGAATATAATTGGCACAGCAAGAACCAGCAGAATAACTGCCGCAATCCTGCATACTCTGTATACATTCTTAAAATAATCTAATGCCCATACTGCCACCAGCGACACAGCTGCCACAAAAAATGTAGCTGCACCTATAATATACTTGCCGAGTCTTATATTCTCGACATCAATAAGAATCATGACAATTGCAAATACTGCCATAATCTTCTGAAGTGTTGCCGTATCAGCCTTTACGGACTTCTCATAGGCATATACGCGTTTTACTGTATCAAACGCTTCTGATAGTAATTTCATTAAACTTCACCCTGTCATCTTGTAAGTTAAACTTGTAATCCAATTCTATAAGTATTATATCATATGTATATTTTAATGTAAACAATTTATTTGCAACATATAGTTCGACATTTTTCAACATTTTATACAAATTTGTTGAAAATATTAGTTAGAACCCTTATAATTATAGTGCATATGATTTATGAATTTATTTTATCTAATAGGAGTATTTTATATGGATTATGATGAAAAATTATTTAAAGCGAAGGCCAATATAAAAGCCCAGAGAATATGGCTCGTATTCGCCCTTCTCCTCACTGCTAACTATGGTTCCGATGTATCTTCCGGTCTTTATCCGGTAAATAATTATATTATTTTTGTTATTTTGTGCTGGATACCTTTCTTTATTGGCGAAATTCTTCTTCGCATAAAAGGTAAAGATACAGATGCATATAAGTATAATCTGGTAATCGGATATGGCATTTTTTATACATTTTTATTATGTACTACTGAATCACCAATCGCTTTTACTTACATACTTCCTGTTACAAGCCTTCTTGTTTTATACAAGCAGCGTAAATTCATGGTTTACTGTGGAATAGCCAATACAGCCAGCATAATATTCAGTGCAGTCTACAGAGCCATGTTACTTGGATGCACAAGTGCTTCAGACATAAAAAACTACCAGCTTCAAGTATCATGTATTGTTTTGTGTTATATATGTTATGTAATGTCAATCAAACATCTCAACGAATCGGATGGTGCATTGACAGACAGCATTAAAGCTGATTTACAGCGGGTTGTAACAACTGTAGAAAAAGTAAAAACAGCAAGTAACACTATCATGGACGGCATCACTGTTGTACGCGAACTTGCTTCAGAAAATAAACATGGTTCAGATCTCGTACTTGATGGTCTCAACGAACTTACCGACAACAACAAACAGCTCCAGAACCACGCCTCATCTTCACTTGATATGACTACTGACATTAATTCCCAGGTTGAAAATGTTGCGGGACTCATCAATGAGATGGTATCTCTTACAGCTGAATCAGGTTCCCATGCCCAGACAAGTTCAACCGACCTTGAGAGTCTTGTAAAGACATCAAAAACAATGTCAGAATTATCAAACGATGTTGAAAATATTCTCACTGAATTTAAGAATGAATTTGAGACAGTTAAAGAAGAAACAAGCACTATCGATAATATTTCAAGCCAGACCAACCTTCTTGCTCTCAACGCTTCAATAGAAGCCGCGAGAGCAGGTGAAGCCGGCAAAGGATTTGCCGTCGTCGCTGAACAGATTCGTACTCTCAGTACAGAAACCAAGTCATCTTCAGGGCAGATACAGGACGCACTTACACGTCTCTCAGAAATATCTGACAAGATGATGACTTCAATAGAACAGACAATTAAACTTATACAGGTTACTCTTGAAAAAGTCACTCTTACCGGTCAGAATGTTAATAAAATCAACGAAGATTCAGGCAAACTTGGTGAACATATCTCTGTAATCAACACAGCTATGAAAGAAGTTGAATCTTCAAATCATCAGCTTGTCGATAACATGGAAAAAGTATATAACATTGTCGATACAATGACAGGTTTCATCAATGAATCTGATGAAACAAGCAAGCGAATGGTAAGTAAATACGAAGAAAGTGCTTCAAATATCGATAACATTGAAGAAATAATCCAGGGACTTATGTGTGAACTTGGCGTTGGCGGATTCATGGGAATTGACGATATCAAGCCCGGCATGAAACTGAGCCTACACATTGATTCCGAAAATGGTAACATCAATGAATATCACGGCGAACTTCTTGAACAGAACAGTAGCAGCATAAAAGTACGCCTTGATAATTCAATTAATGTAGCAAAAAATACACCTTGTAAAATACAGGTAACTGTTGGTAATGTTCTTTACTGCTGGGATAAAGCTACAATTAATCCTACATCAGGATTAACTGCCGGCAGCAATTCAACTAATATATTAACAATAATAATAACTACACGTCCTAGTATTGTAAACAGACGTAAATATCCTCGTCTTGATATATCTAACAGATGTACTATTACAGTTAAAAAGACCGGTAAGACTTACTCCGGAAAGCTTGACAACATCAGTGCTAACGGATTTGCTTTCCTTTCTGATAATTCATTCTTTGCAGACAGCAAGGGTTCTGAAATCTCTGTACAGATTGAAAACTTCGACCTTCCTGGCAACTCAGTTCTTGAAGGTAAAATCATTCGTTCATCAGACAATGAAGGCATGTATATCGTAGGCTGCCAGATGCCTGCTGACAATTTAGCAATTAAAGATTACGTTGAAAAACACTTAAAATAAAATCTTGTTTAAAAAGAACAAATCCTGCTTTTACAGGCAGTGATTTGTTCTTTTTTTGTAAAAACTATTACGTTTGTTATTTTTCTAACAATTTTATTCAATTTTTCATTATTATGAGAAAATTTTTCACATCTTTTACAAAATTTTGTCCAATTATATTTGACAAGTTAAATATTTATTTATAAAATCAAATCATGTGGGATTTTCACAGTGCGTAGCCGCCCCACATTATTAAATTCAGATTGGAGAAGAATATGGGAATATTTACTGGTAAAACAGCCATCATTACAGGTGGCGGAAAAGCAAAATCAATCGGATATGGCATCGCTACAGCATATGCCAAAGAAGGTGCAAATCTTGTTCTTACAGGACGTAACGAACAAAAACTTATCGACGCAAAGGAAGATCTTGAAAAACTCTATGGTGTTAATGTCCTTGCTGTTCAGGCAGATGTCAACTCAAATCAGGAATCAGAACAATCAGTAAAAAATGTTGTTGCAAAAGCAGTCAAAGAATTCGGAAGAATTGATGTTCTTATTAATAATGCTCAGGCTTCCGCATCAGGTGTGCCTCTTGCAGAACATACGCTTGAACAGTTTAATCTGGCTATATATTCGGGATTATATGCCGCATTTCTTTATATGCGTGAGTGCTATCCTTATCTTAAAGAAACGAAGGGGTCTGTAATCAATTTTGCATCAGGTGCCGGACTTTTCGGCAATGCCGGACAGGCTTCATACGCTGCCGCAAAAGAAGGTATCAGAGGACTTTCAAGAGTTGCCGCTACGGAATGGGGTAAAGACGGAATTAATGTTAATATCGTATGCCCTCTCGCTTTCACGGCACAGCTTGAGAATTTTAAAGCAGCTTATCCTGAGGCTTACGAAAAGAACTTAAAAGCTGTTCCTGCCGGTCGTTTCGGTGATCCTGAACAGGACATCGGACGCGTATGCGTACATCTTGGTTCACCTGATTTCAAATATATGTCAGGCGAAACTATCACGCTTGAAGGCGGACTCGGTCAGAGACCTTAATAACAGTAACAATAACTGTAATTAATCATAATAATAACCGGTTAAATCGAAAAACACCGTACCACATACTTGTGATACGGTGTTTTTCACATTTCAAATAATTACAAAATACATTTTTGTATTATTTTACTTATCTTCTTTTTTCTTCTTTGAAGAAACTGCAACATATACGATACCTGCAACGGCAATTACCATAACGATAATTAAAGGAACAAGAACTTTCATTACTCTGTCACCTGTATCAGGTGTTGTAATTGATGTGTCACTTCCTGCCGGTATATCTGTTCCGTTATCAGCAGCATTTGTATATTTAAGGAAGTTGCCTAAGTTGATTGAACCATCTTCATTTCTCTGAACTGCTTCAATTCCACCAAGGAGATAATCCTTGAATTCAGCAAGACTTACAAAGTTAGCTGCTGTAAGTTCAACACCATCAGCATTAACAGATTTACCTGTTTCTTTGTCATATAAGAAATTGCTTGATGATTTAATCATATTCATAATATCAGCTTCTGCATCTTTTTCTGTTGATGTAAGAGCTGCAAGTGTTTCCTCATTTTCCCATGAGTTATCTGCAAATGACTTGAAGTTTTCAACTACAAACTGTGCAGTTGCACCTGTATATGTGTGAAGTTCAAGGTTTGAACCTCCGTTGTTGTAACCTGTACAGTTAATGTACTCGCCCATTGGGTCACTGTTGTTTGTGAAACCGTTAGCTGCATTACCAAATGAGTAGCTGTTGTAAATCTTATGATTTACGGCGATACCGCTGCCGCCCATCTTGAAGCCGTTACCGTCACCCTTTGTCTTAACGAGCTTGCCATCTTCAATTACATAACCATTAGCATAACATACTGAATCATAGATTTCTACTTCACCGATTGCACCAGTACCGCTCTTTGAGAATAAATCCCAACCATCATCTGCGTTATATGCAGCTACGCAGTACTTAAATACGTTACCAACACCACATGTAAGCTTTGCAGCAAATCCATCGGCATTATTGTCTGACTTATCTCTGTTGTTGTAAGCATTACAGCTTATAATCTGGTTGTATGAAGGCCAGTCTTTCTGTTCTGTAGCACCATCAGTTCTTGAAATTGAAAGACCTGAATTAGTATGTCCTGCAAAATCACAGTTCTTTAATATATTATGATTACCACCGACTCTTACGCCGCCGCCGTTAAGGAATTTAATTCCCTCAACATACCAGTAATCACCAGAAACATCAAATGTATTTCCTGTAGCTTTACCATCATTACCTGCAAAATCAAATACTACATCTTCTGTATTATCAGGGTCAGCCACAAGCATCTTCATATCTTTAGATGTACCATTGTTATATTTCTTAATAGCTACAGATGATGAAAGGTTATATGTGCCACCCTTTACATATATAGCCTGACCTGCCTGACAGAATGTAAGAGCTGTCTGAATATCAAGTGGATTCTCGACTGTACCATTACCTGACTTGCTGCCGTCAGCAGAGACATAAAGCGGTGTTTCTACTGCTGCATATATTTTTCTTACTACTGTATTGTTCTGTGTAATAGTATCCTTAGGATTAATATTCTGGGTTGCATCAGGCTCAAACTGAATCTGGAACTTGTTATTGCCTACTGTAAGTTTTGTAGGATATGAATATGTACCAGCTTCAACTACCTGCTGGCTTGCAAGTGTCTTTCCATCCTGCTTTACAGTAAGAAGACCCTTTGTATTAACTGTCACTTTGTATTCATAATCTTCATCTGCTGTCTCTCTTAATGAAGCCTGTGTTACAGTAGGTTTTGTTGCATTTACAGGTGCAAATGTCTGTGGTGCATCAGCCTCTCTTGATGTAATCTTAACATCAATATCATTTGAATTTACTTCAATCTTAGCTCCACGGGATGCCATAAAACCTAAGTACATCTTATTGCCTTCAATCTTTTCAAATGTGTCAGCAGGAAGATACCATGTCTTACTTCCGTCAATTTTGTTTACTGCATTTCCGGCTTCATCTAACATTGTAGCATATACGCCTGTATTATCTTTTTTAAGTGTAAGTGTAAATGTCTTAGGAGCAGCTTCTGTTACTTTCTCAGATTTACCCTTATTTACAAGTGTATAATTTACTTTTCCGCTTGCATCGTCTGCTGAAGCAACGCCGTATCTTCCGAATACATTAAACGCACCATAATATCCGCCGACTGACATTGCATTAGAACAGTAAATTGATGAATCTCCGTCAGGTCCGATAGAATCTCTTACCATAATACCGAAACCTTCCTGATTATCAGTTGATTTCTTTGTTATAAAGTAATCAACTTTTATCTTTGCTTTAATTTCAAAATTATCTTTTGTAGGGTCAAGTACTGTATAATAATATGATATACCATCCTGTCCATCATCGGTACACTTACCTACGCCCTCTTTAGCTTCTACAGTAATTGTCTTTGAACCATCTTCATTGTCCGTTACAGTTGCTTTTTCTGCATTTGCTGTAGACTGTCCGAATGTTACTGCATTCCACTCAAGGTCATTATATTTGTAATCAATCTTATCTCTTACAGCTGCTGTAAATTCTGTAGAAAGTGCTTTGCCATCAACTTCAGCACTTACAACAATCTTATATTCACCTGCTTCGTCTTTGTTAAATGCTGATGAATCTACCTTAGGTGATTCAACTTTAACTTTTTCTTCGCTGTCATATACAGCGTATACCTGAAGACCGTCAGCTGAGAAATCCTCACCCTTTAAATATGTTGTCTTATCAGGAATCTTTGTAACTTCAAGTGACTGAACTGTTCTCTCTATAACTTCAAGAGTATACTCGGCTGTCTTTCCACCATATGTAACTACATATGTATACTTACCTGTCTTTGTTGTATCAAGAGCATCACCCTTTGCATCAACAGCAAATCCTGCTGACAATACTTTTGATGAACCGTCAGAATATTCTGCTGTTACCAAAACACCGTCTCTGTAAGCATCAACATCATAAACAACATCTTTATAAAATGTTGTTCTGTTTGGACCAGCAAGTTCAATCTTAGTAACCTTTGCATCAGAAACATTTACATCAAATTTATATTCTTTTGTAACATCTCCGTGTGTATGTGCGATTGTTACCTGTGTCTTGCCTGCCTTAGAAAAATCATAAGAAACAGTTGTATCTGCATCACCTGCGGCAATCAGATCCTGTAATTTCTTAGTCACACCACTGTTATATACAACATTTCCTTCAAGACCTGTAAGGTCAATACTCTCATCTAAGAGATAATCTGTCTTGATTGGATTGTAATCAACTTTAATATCTGTAACTACTTCTTTTATTACTTTTACAGGAATTTCAATCTTTGTACCAAAGTAATCAAGCACAATCTTACCGCTATCTGTTATCTCTGAAAAATCAGGTACTTCTATACGGCAGTCTTTTGCTGTGATTGTCTTTTCAACACCACCGAGTGTTACATTTGCCGAAAATCCTGCAAGGTCAATATCATTGTATGTATTTCCCTGGATATACTCCTGTTTTGAAGGCTTAGTAACATCTTTTACAACTACATCTGAATTAGTATCTGTAACTGTAAGTGTTGTATCCTTAAATGTTGCCTTAGCCAATCTTGATGTAAATACACCAACATACATTGCGTCGCCTGTGAATATCTCAGAAGCTTTTCCTTCTTTGTATACAACTCCATCCTTTGAAAGGATTAAGCTGTCACCGATTTTCTGGATTGCAAGGTCATATGTCTTGCCGGTTTCAACTTTTGATTCACTAAGAGAACCAACATTACCTGTACCTGTATGCCATGTTCCGGCACATTGGGTATTTACCTTGTTTATTGATGCTGTAACTTCACCTATTGTTGCATTAACGAGTGGAGCAGCATCACCTGTATTTTCATGTTCGCCAACAGCAGCTCTTGCCATAAGACCCATACCCTGCTGATTTGTAACAGCAAATGAATCTACTGTCATCTTTGTTGTGATAGTAAAATCTTTGCCATTCTCAATTTTGTAATAAAGAAAATCAATTCCTTCATGGTCTTTTGCTATCTTACCCTTGTTTCCTGATGATTCAAGTGTAACACTGCCATCTGAATTCTCTTTAATTGTATTATTTGCAACGGCTGTACTGTTACCAAAAACAGACCATGTCCAGCCCTTCCATGTTCCGTCAGCCACTTCTTTGCCGCCTTCAAAAGCTGTTGCGGCGTTTGCTTTCTGAATAAGCATGCTTGTAGGCATAACAGAAAGCACCATGAGTGCTGCAAGAACTAAAGACAATACTTTCTTGCCTTTCTTGAACTTCATAACTCTTTCCTCCTTTTTATACATTCCCCAAAAAAATGCAATAACGCACTCAATTGTACATGATGCACAACTTTCATGCGTATGACTATTATTTCAAGAAATATTGTGCATAGATTGTACTATATAATCTGATATCAGACCACTCATTTTTTTATTCCAAACCTCTAAAGTACAGTTTTTTTATCCTTTTACAAAAATCTTTTGCAAATTATCTATTTCTTTTTGTTATTTCTATATTAAAAATGCTTCCCGAACACAACAAAAAATGATGCACACGCTTTACCCCTAAGCATGTGCATCATTTTTAATTTTCACGTTCTAAACAAACCCACAATACGTATTTTCAATTTCAAGAATTTAACTTCTCTTTCTTGAACGAGCCTGTGCAAATAATACATACGCTGCACCAAGCATTGCTGCTGCCATTAATGACATCATCATTACAACTGCCATCATACCCATATCACCTGTATTTGGTGATGAACCTTCTGCAGCTGGTTTTTCTGCTTCAGGTGCTGCTGGCTGATTATTATCTGTGTTGCCAGGTGTTACAACTGTTTTAGCTGCATCTTCATATACAATTGCATATGTTGAGAACTTATCAGTCTTGAATGTAATTAAACCTGTCTCTTCATCAAATACACAGTTCTCTTTATCAATAACAGTAACTTCACCATCATGAACTCTTATAATTTTGTATGTTCTTGTCTTAGAATCATCTTTGTTAATAAGTTCTTCCGGTACCTGAACCTTTAATGTTATTTCTGAATTAAATTCAGCCTTAACTGCTGCATTACTGCCAACCTGTTTTTCAATTGTGATATCAAATACTTTTCCAACAACACCATTATTAACAAGTGAAGAAATCTTTGTATCTATAAGCTCCTTATCTCCCGCCTTAACTTCATCTTTTACAACAATATTAAATTTAATATCAGCACCGGCTTTAACAGCTTCTTTTTCTTCATCTGTAAGCTTAACTGATGATGCGATTTCCTTTACAGTATCTGCATCATTTTTAATTGCTGGTGCATCACCCTTAACTTCAACATCTGCGTTTGGCTTATCAGGTGTTGGTTCTGGGTCTGGTGTTGAAGGTGTAAGCTTATCAATAACAGCCTCTTCCATTACATGTCCGCAGACTGTACATTCTTTGTGCTTGCTTCCTGCTTCTTCTTCTGTTGCTTCCTTGTCTACTATCCACTCACCTGCTGTATGTAATGCCTTAATATCAATTTTTGCAGCGTCTTCTGCTGTAAGAATTGTAACGCCTTCTGCTCTTGCTGATGTATCAACTGCTGTTCCATCAGGTGTATGTGTATTATATTCATAATAATGAGCATCTTTTACTTTTGCATTCATATCTTTGTAAGCAACAGGATCAATCATATTTGCAGACTCAACTTCTGTGTTAAGCCATGTAACTGTTCCTGCTCCCCATGCACGTGCAAGAATATTCTTTGACGTAGCTTTGAGACCGGTTGATGATGTTGTAACAATCTTACAATTGTTAAATATATATCCGTGCTTACCATTTGCTTTAGAAGCAACAATGTAACTTGCTACTGCTTCCATATCGCTGTAGCTGTACATGCTTAATGTACATTCATCAAATACAGGATTACCGTCACCACAGATATAATCAGTAGTTCCCTCGATTACACAGTTTTTAAAATATGAAACTTCCTGTGCATCACCTGTATAAACAGTATCCTGACTGCTAAGGAACTTACAATCCTTATATTCTGTATCGTCAGCCTGAATATAGATAACTGCTGCTCTCTCTTTAGCTGCTTTAGAACGAACATCAATATTTTCTGTTGTTCTGGCCGTACATGCAGGAGTTACATTCTTATCTGCACCATCTGCAAGTTCTTCCTGTGTGAGATATCTGTTAAGAGAATTTTCAAATGTAATATTTTCAGCTTTGAATCCCTTTGCATTTGCAAAAAGATTTACCGTTGAACCCCAATGTCCCGGATTCTGCTCAACTGCTGTCTTATAATATTTATCAACTGCCCATGCTTCATCATAATATGAACCATTTTTTCCATCAGTTGTTTTCTTTGCACTATAATAAGAGAATCCAACGCCATAATACCATGTGATTGTTGAACCACTCTCTTTTGCACTCTTAATTGTTATATTAGGAGTATCTACTATTACCTGCTCTCTGTATAAATCATCAGTAAGGACAACTGTTACTCTCTCATCCTCACTTCTTTCCATTCTTGCAATATACTTAACTGCATCTGCAATCTTTTCAAACTTCTGACCTGCACCTACCTTAACTTCTGCTTCATAAGCAACTGCTGATGTATCTTCAGGTGCATTAAGATATACGTCATTAGACACTGCTGTATTACCAACACTTACATGATCATATGCCGTATATCCTTCACATTCAACAGATGTCTCATATTCACCTGCACGAAGCTTTACACTATATGATTTTCCTGAAACATCGAAAGTATATGTGTAATCAGGAGTATCCATATTCTTAAATGTTATCTTTGTTACATTAGCATTCTTCTTATCAGAAGTAACAAATGAACCTTTAACATCAACAACCGGCTTCTTTGATGCATTAATTGCAACATCTGAATATTTGCCTTCTGCCTTATTAATTTTTTCTGTTACTTCATAATCATCTGCATTTTTAATTACAACTGCATAATCCTTATCAGGAACAATATATTCCTGTGCATATGTATAATTGCCATCAGCTGTCTTTGTAAGTGATAATGTTACTGTATCAAGTGATGTATCATCAGGTACTAATTCTACAGCAACATTACCTTTTAATGCAGCATCAGGCACTCCTGTAAATGTACCTGCTACTGTGGCTACCGGTGCTTCAACAGCTTTAAAATTAACTTCTGCTGTCGCTGAATTACCTGTAAGGGTAAATTTATTAGCATCATTTGTATCATCAACTTTAGAGCCTGCCTTTGTAATAACTGCAATATAATTAGTATTACCGGCTACTCTTTTTAATACTGCTGTATACTTTCCTGAAGCATCAATATCAGCAATAACAACTTCTGCTTTATCATTATCAAGATTCTTGAACTTAATGCTCTTAACTCCTCTTTGTACAGCATTTTCAACTGTACCGCTTACTGTGACAGAATTAATCGGATTATATTCATCAATTGTAATAGTCTTTGCTTTAATATCACCATTAGAAACTAATGCGAGATATTTCTTTCCTTCAACTGTTCTGATATAATCGTCAATATCGTCAACTGTAACAGTTTTACCCTTTGATGACATTGCAACATTATATGTAGTATCTTTAGTATTATCACCAAAAATTACAAGTCTGTCCGGCTTATCACCATTACAAGTCATTGTAACAGTGGCCTTTGTTGTATCATCCTTAATCGGAAAATATAATACATTTCCGTTACGGAATCTTAATGTTCCATCATTACTTACTCCTGAGCCTGATGCCTTTCCTAAAATAATCCCATAATTATCCGGAAGAACTGCTCCTACAGTTGCAACATTACTCCACTTTCCTGACTTAGTGAAGTCATACGTAGTTGTTGTCTTTGTAATCTCAGGTTCTGCAGCTTTTACACTTAAAAGCCCTGTCAGACCTGAAGGCATTGCTGTCACAGCAAGCAATGCTGTAAGAACAACAGCCATAACTCTTTTTAATGAACGAAATTTCATTAATAAAGCCCTCGCTTTCCCTTTTTTTACATAGCTTTTACAAAGCTTTTGTAATGACAAGGCTATCACACTTATACCAAGTGTTCTACCTATTTTTAGAGGAAGTTAGTATTGATTACAGTTTTTTTTAGGTTTATAATATAATATATTACAAAGCAACAAAAAAAGCTGTTGTATAATTTAGTCATTTTTAACAAAACAATTAAGATCACTCTGTGCAATTTTTCAAATTCAGCACATCAGCCGCATTTACATTTATAAAATAAAAGGAGGACTTATGGCTTCACCAAACAGATTTGAAATATCAGAACAGACACACAGTGCTAATTTTGCAATGTATAACTTTCATTCCCATTCATGGTATGAAATTTTTTATCTGCAATCCGGACAATGCACATTTTATATACAGGACAGGACATATCTGATGAACGAAGGCGATATTGCAGTTATCCCTCCTGATATCCCTCACAAAACAGCATATCTTGCAGAAGTAAATAAAAGATTATGCATAGAATTTTCCGCAAACTACATACAGCCTGTTATTTCCATGTTCGGAAATGAAACTCTTGACAGCCGGCTCTTTACAGTTCTTCATAATAGCACAGAAAACACGGCTTTTCTTGATTCGCTTATCCTTAATATAATAAATGAACATAAGCAGCGTGATTATATAAGCCCTGCATTTTTAAATGTTTATTTTCAGGAATTTATACTGCGTCTCATGCGTGGAAGTATTCCGCTTGACGGACGCACGATTGATTTTAATAACTCAAGCAATACAATGCAGCTTGCCGTTAATTATATTAATGAGAATTTTCAGAGCCGTCTCAAACTCTCAGATATTGCAGAACGTTTTCACCTGAATCCGTCATATTTTTCAAAGAGATTTAAGACCGTAATAGGAACAGGCTTTAAAGAATACATCAATAATCTGCGTATAACAAAATCAGAAAAAATGCTGCTTGAGACTAATAAAAATATTACAGAAATTGCGTTTGAATGTGGATTTGAAAACAGTAATTATTATGGAGATGCATTTAAACAAAAAAATGGCGTTTCACCTACCGAGTACCGGAAACTTAAAGGAAATATCAAATAAAAATATACAATTTTATTCTTGACACATTACTTCTGCAATGATAATATTTTACAAAACATGGTTCTTGAATAATATTTTTTGAACCGTATATAATTAAATATGACTGTTATTTTATTATCAATATCAGGGAGTAGTCCACATCTTAACTAATACAGATGTTGTGCCGTTCGTCATCCCGCTGCTTACAGCCGGTCGGCACACTTATGGTGACAAGACTTTTATTGCATATGTATATATGATGTATAACTATTGTATACATCTATGTATTTGTGCAATAAAAGTCTTTTTTTATACTCTTTTTTGATATGTAATAAAAATGTAACTTGCAGCCATAGCCGCAAAGAAAGGAGTTTTATGAAAACAAAAAATTATTGGTCTCTTGCATCTGCTGATATTATCAGTAAACTTGGCTCAAGTCCGGACGGACTTAGCAGTAATCATGCCAGACAGCTCCTGCTTGAAAAAGGAGAAAATGTACTCGACGAACAGAAACCCGACAGCATTATAAAAGTGTTTTTCAGCCAGTTTTGTGACCTTTTAATAGTAATACTGCTTATCGCTGCACTTATTTCTATGTTTTCAGGTAATATTGAAAGTACAATTGTAATATTTCTGGTTCTCATAATGAATGCGGTCTTAGGAACAATCCAGCATGTCAAAGCACAGCGTTCACTTGAAAGCCTGAAACAGCTCTCATCACCTTCAGCAAAAGTCATACGTGACGGCAGCGTAATTGAAATTCATTCAAAAGACATAGTTCCCGGCGATATTATAATGCTTGAAGCCGGTGACTTAATCGTTGCCGACTGCCGTATCATAGAAAGTTTTTCCCTGCAGGTAAACGAAAGTGCTCTCACAGGTGAATCTGCCAATGTTGACAAATTTAATGATATCCTCAGTAATGACACGCCTTTGGCCGACCGCACAAACATGGTCTATTCCGGCAGCCTGGTAACTTACGGCAGAGCCAAAGTAATCGTCACATCAACCGGAATGGATACTGAAATCGGAAATATCGCAGGTCTTATGAATTCAGTTAAAGAAAGAAAAACTCCTCTTCAGGTCAGCCTTGATGATTTCAGCAAAAAACTTGCCATAATGATCATGGTTATATGTGGACTTGTATTTGCCTTATGTCTTGTGCGTAAAATGCCTATGCTCGATTCAATGATGTTCGCTGTTGCACTTGCAGTTGCTGCTATTCCTGAAGCATTAAGTTCTATCGTTACAATCGTCCAGGCTATGGGAACACGAAAAATGGCAAAAGAAAATGCAATTATCAAACAATTAAAAGCTGTTGAAAGTCTTGGCTGTGTATCCGTAATATGCTCCGATAAAACAGGCACACTTACACAGAATAAAATGACTGTGCAGAATATCTACATCAACTCCGAAGAAATATCACCTGAACAGCTTGACATTGCCCTGCCGCTTCACCGGTATCTTCTTTATGATGCAATACTTACAAACGATTCATGCATAACCGATGGCAAATGTATTGGAGATCCTACTGAATCGGCACTCCTTGAAATGTTAAAAAAAGTACCTTTTGACGGTACTGACAACTCATTTAATGAAAATCACATACGCAATCACATGCAGCGTATTGAAGAACTGCCATTTGACTCTGTAAGAAAGCTGATGAGCACCAAATACTATATTCACAATGTTCCCACTGTTCTCACAAAAGGTGCAGTGGATGTACTTTTAGACCGCTGCAGCTTTATACGTGATAATGATGGCGTCCGCAAAATAAATAGCAGCGATATTGCTTCTATAAAACAGCAAAATGAAGTTTTTTCAAGAAAAGGCCAGCGTGTCCTTGCTTTTGCATACAAAGAATGCCATGAGCCACTTAATTTTGAGAATGAAAATGACTTTATTTTTATCGGTCTTATATCAATGATTGACCCGCCGCGTCCAGAGGCAGTGCAAGCGGTAAAAGATGCACGCCGTGCCGGAATAATGCCAGTTATGATTACCGGCGACCATAAAATAACTGCCACTGCAATCGCCGAAGCTATCGGAATATTCAGACAGGGTGACATTGCTGTAACAGGAAGTGAGCTTGATTCAATGAGCGATGAAGAACTTGATTCAAAGCTTGAAAAAATAAGTGTTTATGCCCGTGTATCACCTGAAAACAAAATTCGTATTGTTGAAAGATGGCAGAACAAAGGTCGTATTGTTTCAATGACCGGCGATGGTGTAAACGATGCACCGGCACTTAAAAAGGCTGATGTAGGTGTTGCCATGGGAATTACAGGTACGGAAGTTTCCAAAGATGCTTCCGACATGATTCTTGCTGATGATAATTTTGCAACTATTATAAAAGCAGTGACAAACGGCAGATGTGTTTACCGCAATATCCGCAATGCAATACTGTTTCTTTTATCAGGAAACATGGCAGCCATACTCGCTGTACTGTATACATCAATTGCCGGTCTTCCTGTTCCTTTTGCTCCTGTACAGCTTCTGTTCATTAATCTGCTCACAGATTCGCTTCCGGCAATCGCAATTGGAATGGAACCGGTTGACGACTCACTGCTTGATGAAAAACCGCGTGATCCTTCACAGGGAATACTCACAAAATCATTCCTTTTCAGGATTATCAGTCAGGGATTTCTTATTGCAATCGCAGTAATGACAGCTTATTATCTGGGATACAACAATTCCGTTTTTGCACAGGACGCACAAACAGCAGCCAATCCCGCACTTGCAATGACTATGGCATTTGCAACGCTTACTCTTGCAAGACTTTTTCATGGTTTTAACTGCCGCACTGACAAACCAATTTCAAAAGCAGGACTTTTCTCGAATATTTACAGCGTAAGTGCCTTTTGTGCCGGTGTATGCCTGCTCATCATGGTATTAGCCATCCCGTTTCTGGGAACACTGTTTTCTGCTGTAACCCTTTCAAAGATGCAGCTGCTTCAAATTATAATTCTTGCTTTTGTTCCTACAATGACTATACAGATTTTAAAATATGTCGCATATATGATTAAAAAACACTGATAAAAACAGGACTGTTGCTTTGATTGATTTAAAACAATCACAACAGTCCCATTCTTTTTCAATTCTTATTTAATTTACACATTAAGATGTGACAAAAATGCTTTTGTTCTCTCATTTTTGGGATTACCGATTACTTCCTCGGCACTACCCTGCTCGACAATAACTCCACCATCCATAAATATTACCCTGTCTGCAACTTTTCTTGCAAAGTCGATTTCATGTGTAACTATAACCATTGTCATCTTCTCTGCGGCAAGGTCTTTTAATACTTTAAGAATTCCGGCTGTTATTTCCGGGTCAAGTGCCGATGTAGGCTCATCAAAAAACAGAATCTGCGGATTCATTGCCAGTGCCCTTGCAATGGCGACTCTTTGCTGCTGGCCTCCTGATAACTGGCTCGGATAACTGTCCTCTTTACTCTCAAGTCCCACTTTTTTAAGAAGTGCTCTTGCTGTCTTTTCTGCTTCTTCCTTTGACTTTCCCTGAACATGTACAGGTGCATCAATAATATTTTTCAATACTGTATAATGCGGAAAAAGATTGAAATTCTGAAACACAAGACCAAACTGGCTTTTCACTTCAAGCATATCTTTCTTGCCAACATAAGAAGTGTTCTCATAGGGCTTGTTTGTTGTGGCATATTTTCCACCATAACAAAGAGTTCCTTTATCCATTGTTTCAAGAAGTGTGGCACATCTTAAAAATGTTGATTTTCCTGAACCTGAAGGTCCGATTATCGCCACCACTTCACCTTTATTAACATCTAACGAAATATCTTTAAGCACTTCAAGCCCACCAAAGCTTTTCTGCACATTTTTCATTTCAAGCAGCTTCATATACTCATCCTTCCTGTGCATTTACACAATGCACATCTTAAATAATCACAAATAATCTTAATACTTCATTTTGTTTTCAAGTTTCTCCATGCCATATGCAACTACAAAGTTAAATATGTAATAGAAAAGACCTGCAACAAAAAGTGGCATAATGCTTGTCTGTGCTGCCGCAATCTGTTTTGCAAGTGTAAACATTTCTGTGTATGCAAGTGCAAATGCAAGCGATGTATCTTTTACAAGTGTAATTACTTCATTTGTAACCGGTGGAAGCACAATTTTTACCATCTGCGGAAAAATAATTCGTACAAATGTCTGTGTTCTTGAATAGCCAAGAACTGCTGCTGCCTCATACTGACCTTTTGGAACCGCTTCTATTCCCGAACGATAAATCTCTGCAAAATATGCCGCATAATTAAGTGAAAATCCTATAATTACAGCGTAAAACCTGTAACTGTTAGAAAGTGACATTCCGAAAAGATAATACGGTCCGAAAAATACTACAAGAAGCTGTAACATAAGCGGTGTGCCACGCATAATTGAAATATATATTCTTGCTACCCAGTTAAGTATTTTTAACTTTGAACGTCTTATAAATGTAATAACAAGTCCAAGCGGAAGTGAGAATATAAGTGTAAGCACAAATATTCCAAGTGATGCAAGCATTCCTGATAAAAGCTGTCTTAATATATCAAGCATATTGTCTAAAAATCCGGTTTTTTCTTTAACAGTATCCTCTGCTTTCATAACAGAATCTGTTCCCGGCTGTCCAAGACATGCAGACTCCTCAAGTCCCCATTTCTGAACAATTGAATCAAATGAGCCATCAGCAAGCATCTCTTCAAGTGTTTCCTGAACCTGATTTCTTAACTGCGTATTGCCCTTCTTAAAACCAACACCATATTCCTCGCTTGAAACATGCTCGTTAAGAATTGTAAATGTATCACCACGCGACTCAACTTCATACTTTGCAACACCTATATCCATACATACCGCATCTGCAGAACCGGCATCAAGATTAAGAAATGCGCTGTTGTAATCTCCAACCTGCTGAAGCGACTTAAAACTTGCTGCAAGCCTGATATTTTCCTCGTCGGCATCTTCTCCTGTAAATGCTGCAAGTGCTGATGAATCAGACTGTACTATAACATTTTTACCTGCAAGATCAGAAAGCTTTGTTATTCCTGAATTCTTCTTTACAACCACAACCTGTGAATTGTCTACATAAGCAGTTGACCACGTATATTCCTTTTCACGTCCGTCCATTGTAAAACCGTTCCAGATACAGTCAATCATACCTGAATTAAGTTCCATATCCTTGCTTTCCCATTCGATAGGCTGCTTTACAAGTGTCCAACCATTTCTTGAACATACCTCTGCTGCAAGGTCAAGGTCAAATCCGACATACTCTCCGCTGTCATCTTTGTATCCATACGGCGGAAATTCCGCATCAAAACCTACCGTAAATGTATCCCCGCTGTTTTTTGCCACGTTGCTGTCATTCTTTTTACTGCCACAGCCGGTAATCACACCTGCCATTACAGCTACAAGAGCCGCAGCCATAATAAGTTTTTTCAAAATCGCCTTCAATTTTTTTCTCCTTTATCAAAAACTATGAGAAATACTTCCCGCCGGCTTCCATAAACCGCCCTGTGCGTACATAAAATAAGCTGTGGCACTATACTGCCACAGCTGCCACCATTCAGATATTAATTATCTCCTAATACCTTTTTTGCTTCGTCATACGAATCCATATGTATGTATATATCACACTTCATATTCTTACTATTGTCCAGGAACTTCAGTAAACCTGAATGCGTTTTCCATTTTTCATAATAGGAAATATTATTCTTCCGTAAGACCTTTTCTATCTTCTTGCATTCTTCAGGTGATACATCCGAACGCAGAACCCGCTCATTCGTACCAAATTCTGCCATATTAAAACGCCTCTTTCTCATTTATTGTTATTAAATAATAACATATTGTTCATAAAAAATCCATATAAAATGACTTAATTATATAAACAATATTTTCCGTGTATGCACAGTCTGCAGCCTGTTTCCCGCATACATAATAAACGCCGGCCAAAGAATTAATCTTACAAGCCGGCGTCTGAGTCAATATAATATTATATTTGTATAAATCTACTATTATTCAACTGTGTAAATCCAGCCCTTAGGAGCTTCAATCTTACCCATCTGGATACCTGTAAGAGTATCGTAGAGCTTCTGGATTGTAGGACCCATCTTCTCCATTCCGCTAGGGAAACAGATTTCTTCGCCATGATTTACAATCTTGCCTACAGGTGAGATAACTGCAGCTGTACCGCAAAGACCACATTCAGCAAAGTCTTTAACTTCATCGAATAATACTTCTCTTTCTTCAACTTCAAGTCCAAGGTATTCCTTAGCAACATAAATAAGTGAACGACGTGTGATTGAAGGAAGGATACTGTCAGACTTAGGTGTTACAACCTTGCCATCCTTTGTTACGAATATAAAGTTAGCTCCGCCTGTCTCTTCAACTTTTGTTCTTGTTGCAGGGTCAAGGTACATATTTTCTGCATAACCTTCTTCATGTGCTGTAACAATAGCATGAAGGCTCATTGCATAGTTAAGACCTGCTTTGATATGACCTGTTCCATGAGGTGCTGCTCTATCGAAATCAGAAACTTTGATTGTGAGAGGCTTAGCACCGCCCTTGAAATAAGGTCCAACCGGTGTAACGAGAATTCTGAACTGATATTCATCAGCCGGCTTAACACCAATAACAGGATTACTACCAAACATATATGGACGAATGTAGAGAGACGCACCTGAACCAAATGGAGGTACCCATGCATCGTTAGCCTTAACAGTCTTTGCAACTGCTTCTACAAACTTATCTTCAGGATAAACCGGCATCTCAAGTCTGCGGCATGAGTTTGCCATTCTCTCAGCATTCATATCAGGACGGAAAATGACTACATGACCGTCTTGTGTTGTATATGCTTTCATTCCTTCAAAACATGTCTGTGCATACTGAAGCACGCCTGCACACTCGCTAATCACGACCTTATCATCTTCTGTAATGACACCGTCATCCCATGCTCCATCTTTGAAATTCGCAACAAATCTCTTGTCAGTCTTCATGTAACCAAAACCGAGATTTGACCAGTCAAGATTTTTCTTTTCCATCTTTATTACTTCCTTTCATAAATACTTACACGTATTTTAATACGATAATATACTAAAGTCAACAACATTATCAGCTTAATTATTCCCTGTCAAGCACTGACTGATAAAATGTAAAATAGTCTTCTCTCTTATCAGCTGTAAATGCAATGGCAGTTCTTGGATGCTGGTTCTGCTGTCCGGTAAGCATGTACTGCACATCACATCCCCATACAACACCTGATTTTTTCAGTGGAAGAATTCTATTTTCAATAAACTTAAGAACAGGATTCAGGCTGTACTTAGGATTTCTTAAAAATCCTAGAAGGAGTTCCATATAGCAGTTTCCTGCCCCTCTTCCCATGCCGCTCATTGTCGCATCAAGATAGCTTACGCCAAATGTACATGCTTCTATTGTATTTGCAAATGCAAGCTGCTGGTTATTATGTGCATGAATACCAACTTTCTTTCCTGCTGCTTCTGCAACCTTAATGTACTTATCAGCATATCTTCTTATCTGTTCAGGGTAAAGTGAACCATAGCTGTCAACAAGGTAAATAACATCTGCCTTGCTCTTTGAAAGCAAATCAAGTGCCAGATCAAGCTCACTTTCCTGTGCAGTAGAAACTGCCATAATATTTATTGTTGTCTCATATCCCATATCAGCACAGTAATTAATCATCTCAACTGCTGCCGGGATAGTATTTACATATGTCGCAATACGAATCATATCAATTACACTGTCTTTTTTCGGAATGATATCCTTTTTATAATCAGTTCTTCCGACATCCGCCATAACCGAAATCTTCATGTCAGTATCATTATCACCGACAATATCTCTTATATCCTGCTCGTCACAGAACTTCCACTTGCCAAATTCATTCACGTCAAACAAATCCTTTGAAGCCTTATAACCGAACTCCATATAATCAACGCCTGCGGCAGCATTTGTTTTATATAAATCTTTTACAAATTCATCATCAAAATAAAAATTATTAACAAGACCTCCGTCTCTTATTGTGCAGTCAACAACCTTGATGTCTGGTCTGAACGAAATTAATTCACCTTTCTGTTGCATAAAAAAATCCTCCGTATGTTTTTGCTTTACCATGCGTATTTCACCATGACGCCTAATTTAATTGATACGTCTGTATTTTTCACTTTAAAGCGTTAAATTGATATAAGTATACCACTTTAAATCGAAAAGTCAAAACATTTATAAGCTTTTTTTATTAAAGTTGAAGTTTATTCTGCATAAGTTTGAGCATCTCTTTAATACCTGTAAGATATTCTCCAGCATTATTGTATTTCTTTTTTGTCACACGCCAGATAAACTGCGGCTGTGAACCGCTTACAAGCTTCATTGCCCCTCCGAAGCTGTCAATAAAATCCGGAATTGCCTCTGTATTTATTTCTGCCTTAGGATAAACTTTCATAACTGTCTTATAACAACCTGACGGTCCATCCTCAATAGTTCCTTTCATTTCCATAATTCCGATTTTATGAGCCATTGACTTAATAAGGGCAATATTTAAAAGATTAACTGCCGGTGTGCTTAATGAACCATATCTGTCTACAAGTTCATCTTTCATGTCGCTTAATTCTTCCTCGCTCTCAATAGCTGCAATACGTTTATAAATATCAAGCTTCTGATATTCACTTTTGATATATGTCGAAGGAATATAGGCATCCACAGACAAATCAACATTCGTTTCAAAACTATATTCGTTCTTAATTCCTTTTAAGTCATTAACGGCTTCATTTAACATTTTACAGTACAAATCATAACCTACTGCTGCCATGTGTCCATGCTGGCTCTTTCCGAGAACATTTCCCGCTCCCCTGATTTCAAGGTCTTTCATTGCAATCTTAAATCCTGAACCAAAATCAGAAAACTCTCTTATCGCAGAAAGCCGTTTCTCGGCAACCTCTGTAAGCATCCTGTCTCTTCTGTATAAAAGAAATGCATATGCCGTCCTGTTGCTTCTACCGACACGCCCGCGTAGCTGATAAAGCTGCGAAAGCCCGAATTTATCGGCATCCTCTATAATCATCGTGTTTACATTGGAAATATCCATGCCCGTCTCAATGATAGTTGTCGAAATAAGCACATCTATATCACCATTGATAAAATCGACCATAATCTTTTCAAGTTCACGCTTTTCCATCTGACCATGGGCAAATGCCACATTTGCCTGCGGAACAAGTTCCTGGATGTGTGCAGCCGCCTCATCTATGCTTCTGACACGATTGTATACATAATACACCTGCCCGCCTCTTGCAAGCTCTCTGTTTATCGCCTCGCGAATCATCTCATCGTTATGTTCCGTCACGAATGTCTGAATCGGGACTCTGTCTACAGGCGGCTCTTCAAGCACACTCATATCCCTTATTCCGACAAGGCTCATGTGAAGCGTTCTTGGTATCGGCGTTGCACTGAGCGTAAGAACATCAATATTATTTTTCAGTTTCTTGATTTTTTCCTTGTGTGCCACACCAAAACGCTGCTCCTCGTCTATTATGAGAAGTCCGAGGTCTTTGAATTCTACATCTTTTGAAAGCAGACGATGAGTTCCTATAACAACATCGACAAAACCTTTCTTCAAATCAGCAAGCGTTTCTTTTATTTCTTTGTTGGTTCTGAAACTTGAAAGCTGTGCAACTTTAAGAGGAAAATTTTTCATTCTCTGCTCAAATGTATTGAAATGCTGCTGTGCAAGAATTGTCGTCGGCACAAGGTAAGCAACCTGTTTTCCTTCCTGTACAGCCTTAAATGCCGCACGTATGGCAACTTCGGTTTTTCCGTATCCGACATCGCCACATATAAGTCTGTCCATGATTCGTGTGCTTTCCATATCCGCCTTAGTATCAGCTATGGCATTAAGCTGGTCATCAGTCTCCTCATATGGGAACATTTCTTCAAATTCTTTCTGCCATACAGTGTCAGGTCCAAATGCATAACCCTTCTGGTTCTGTCTTATTGAATAAAGTTCCACAAGATCCTTTGCTATCTCCTCAACAGCTCCGTGAACCTTTGCCTTGGTCTTATTCCACTCGACACTTCCAAGTTTATTCAACTTAGGCTTCTTTTCCGTGTCTGATGCAGCATATTTCTGAAGCCTGTCAAGCTGTGTGGCAAGAACATACAGATTGCTGTTCCCGGCGTACTCTATCTTGATATAATCTTTTTCAACGCCCTCAACAGTAATCTTTTCAATTCCCTTGTATACACCAAGTCCGTGCATTTCATGGACAACATAATCACCGACATTAAGTTCGTTAAATCCGGCAATTGACCTGCCCTCGTATTTCTTCTTCTGCTTCTTTCTTGTACGGCTCGTAAATATATCATTTTCAGTAATGATTACAAAACCAATAAGCGGATATTCAAAGCCACGATGGATATTTCCATACGTAACCATAACAGTTCCCGGCATTATTTCTTTGTCATAATCCTCACTGAAATAGCTCTGCGTGCCCAGCTCCTCTAAATCTGCTACAATTCTTGCCGCCCTCGTTCTTGAATTGCACACAAGGACAACTCTGTACCCTGTTCTTTTATATTTATTAATATCATCTGCAAGATACTCAAAGCTGTTATTATAAGAACTTATGCTTCTCGCATCAATTCTCAGATAATCTGCCGGTTTCAACATTTTCGGCTTGTAATCAAGTGACGATAAAAGCATAAGCCTTGAAGACTGCATATTTTTGTAAACTTCTGCAATCGGACGCATAAGCTTTGTCTGGCTTGCAACGACATATCCGCCTTCAAGACGGTTCTTCATGCTCTCTTCATACTCATATGAGATGAGTTCCATTCTCTCCATAATCCTGTCCGGCTCATCAAGCACAAAAACTGTTTCATCTTTTGGAAAATAGTCTGTGAACCCTTCTATCTCATCAGTAAATGACAGTATGAATTTACTGTAATCTCTCGTTCTTTCAAAATCAGCATATGCATGTCTTAATCTGTTACATGCATCCATCTCCTGCTGTGTCTTTTTCTTCTTATCATTTCCAAGCGTAACAAGCTGCTTTTCAACTTCATCTTTTACTTTTTCAAATCCCGCATCTATTTCATCCTCAGATAAAATCCACTCTGTCGCCGGAAATACGTCGTATGTCTGTATTTTTTCAACTGAACGCTGGCTCTCCACGTCAAAAAAACGTATTGAATCGATTTCATCATCCCACAATTCAATACGCACCGGAGTCTCATCCGTATATGAAAATATATCTATTATTCCGCCACGGACCGCAAACTGCCCCTGTCCGTCAATCATCGGAACTCTTGTATATCCGATTCCTACAAGCTTAGAAATAAGCTTTTCCGTATCAATAATATCACTATTTTTAAAATGAATTATATTATCACGGTATCTTTGCAGCGGCATAAGCATATCAACACATCCGTCAATTGTAGTAATAACGGTAATGTTTGTCTTATTATCTTGTGCTGCAATAATTTTTTGTATACATCTTAACCGTTCACCCGCAAGCTGATTACCATGGACATCAGCACTGTAAAATATGAAATCTTTCGCAGGATAGTATATACTCGATTTATCAAAAAATCGTGAATCCTCCTGCATTTCGCGTGCTTTTGCCTCGTCACCCGTTATTATAAGACGAAATCTGTAATCATTTACGGCAGCATGAACAAGATGAATTTTCTGGGTATCTATGCAGCCGCTTATCATAACCGGCTGCCCTGTAACTTCAAAATCTTTCTTTAACTGTTCTATTCCCGCCAACTCAGAAAGCGGTGCATAAAATGTCTTCATTTATATAACTCCGTTATTTTATAAATTACTGTTTTTTGTATTAACAATATATTTACCCGTTATATTTATTCATGCCGCTTTCTATGCCTTCATTCATTATGCATGCAACGGCATCACAGGCTTTCTTTATTCCATTTTCCACATCAGCCTCAACCTCTTTCGGGTATCTTGACAGAACCCAGTCTGCAAGATCCCATTCCTTCGGCTTGTCTCCGACACCAAATTTTATACGCTTAAATTTGTCACTTCCAAGCTGTGCAATAATATTTTTGATACCATTGTGACCTCCGGCACTTCCCTTTGCACGAAGCCTCAGTCTTCCGGGCTCAAGACTTATATCGTCAAATATTACTATTAAGTCATCAATATCTGCCTTATAATAATCCATAACCTCACGTATACATTCTCCTGAAAGATTCATATATGTGAGCGGCTTTACAAGTATTACCTTCTGACCGTCGATTATTCCTTTTCCGATAAGCCCTTTATGCTTAGCTGTATCCACATCTATATTATATTTATCAGCAAGTGCATCTATAACCGCAAATCCTGCGTTGTGTCTTGTACCTGCATATTCTTTTCCCGGATTTCCAAGTCCTGCTATTATATACATAAAATTAAACTCCTTCCCGCCGCCGCAATAAAAAATCAGCTCAGATGAAATAGCTATTATAGCCATATTAACACCCAAGCTGAAATTTTTCAAATTAATGATGATTTTAATAATAAATCGGATTATCTTCAACTACAATAATAGGATCACCCTCGCCTACATATCGTGAATTGGCCTTTATTGTACTGCCGCTTTCAACGATACAATTCTCAAGATAGGAATTATCTCCGATATAAACATCGTTAAGAATAATACAATTCTTTACAACACTGTTGTTTCCGATATAAATCTTCTTAAAAAGAACTGAATTCTCGACACATCCGTTTACGATACATCCACTTGAAACAAGGCTGTTCCTTACTTCTGCACCAAAGTTATACTTAGCAGGCGGTAAATCCTCAACTTTTGTATAAATATCCGGATACTGTTTAAAGAAATAATTTCTTACATCTTTCTTTAAGAAATCCATATTAGTTTTGTAATATGAATTAACTGTTGAAATATTGCTCCAGTATGTATCAAGCTTGTACGCATAAATCTTTTTAAGATTCTTATAACGGACAAGGATATCTCTTACAAAATCATGGCGGTCTTCTTCTGCCGCTTTTTCGATAAGTTCAATAAGAAGTCGTCTTCTTATAATATAAATGCCTGTCGAAACTGTTGAAAGATTAGTCTCCAAAGGTTTTTCATCTATCTCTGTGACACGTCCTTCTTCTGTCATTGATACAACACCAAATCTGTTAATCTCAGAGCGGTCTTCAAGCTTCTTTACAACCATTGTAATATCTGCTTTTTTCTCTATATGATACTCAAGGACTTTACCATAATCCAGCTTGTAAATACCATCACCTGATGCAATTACAACATATGGCTCATGGCTTGACTTTAAGAACTGAAGATTCTGATAAAGTGAATCTGCTGTTCCGCGGTACCAGTAGCTGCTGTCAGCTGTTATTGTAGGCGTAAATACAAAAAGTCCTCCCTGCTTTCTTCCGAAATCCCACCATTTTGATGAGCTTAAATGCTCGTTGAGTGAGCGGGCATTATACTGTGTTATAACAGCAACTTTCTGGATTTTTGAATTAGACATATTGCTCAATGCAAAATCTATGCTGCGGTAGCTTCCTGCAACCGGCATTGCTGCTATCGCTCTTTTATTAGACAATTCCTTCATCATCTTATTATTGCCGCCGGCTAAAATAATTCCTATTGCTTTCATACGTTGTCACCTGCCTTAATTATTACACCGCCTCCCACAAGTTCTCCATTCGGATAATCTTCTGGTTTTGTCTCACCTGAAACAGCTGTGTTTTTGCCAATCTTTACGCCGTCAGGAATAACTGTACATTCACCGATTGTAACAAGACCCGAATTGTAAATCTTAGGTTTAAGTACATTCTCTGCTTCCTCTCCGACACCAATCTCAACATTATCGCCGATAACAACTTCTTCCGCTATAATTGCTTTTTCAACTGATGTATTCTTTCCTATTACAGTATCCTGCATTATGATAGAATCCCTTACAACTGCACCTTCTTCAATTACAACGCCTGAACCTATTACAGAATTATAGACTTTTCCGTATATCTCACTTCCGTCACCTATAATACTCTTTTCAATAAAAGCATCTGATGATATATACTGTGGTGGAATCGCATCTGTTCTGGTATAAATCTTCCAGAACTCTTCATATAAATTAAATACAGGAATAATATCTATAAGTTCCATATTAGCTTCCCAATATGAGTTAAGCGTTCCTACATCTTTCCAATAGCCGTTATACTCATATGCAAAAAGTCTCTTATTATTTTCAAAACAATATGGAATGACATGCTTGCCAAAATCGCATTCATTCTGGTCTTTAAGTGCAATAAGTGCATTTTTAAGGACTTTCCAGCTGAATATGTAAATACCCATTGAAGCAAGATTACTCTTAGGATTCTCAGGTTTTTCCTCGAATTCTGTGATTCTGTTGTCATCATCAGTAACAACAATACCGAATCTTTTTGCCTCCTCAATAGGAACAGGCATTGCAGCTATTGTTATATCTGCATTGTTGGCCTTATGATAATCAAGCATTATCTTGTAATCCATCTTATAAATATGGTCACCCGAAAGAATAAGAACATAATCAGGATTATACTGCTCCATATATTCAAGATTCTGATAAATGGCATTGGCTGTTCCTGTATACCATTCACTGTTTGTACTCTTCTCATACGGAGGAAGCACCGTAACACCGCCAACATTGCGGTCCAAATCCCACGGAATACCAATACCGATGTGAGTGTTAAGTCTTAACGGCTGATACTGAGTCAACACACCAACTGTATCAATCCCTGAATTAATACAGTTGCTTAATGGAAAATCAATTATGCGGTATTTACCGCCAAATGCTACGGCCGGCTTGGCCATCTTTGATGTGAGGACTCCGAGTCTGCTTCCTTGTCCTCCTGCCAGTAACATGGCTATCATTTCTTTTTTAATCATGCTCTCACCCCTGATGCTAAAAATTTACTGTCTTATTAAGTTGTCCTAATTATATCATATTCAGACTTGTAAGTAAAAAGAATTTTTTATTTTTTTTTATTTTTTTCTTGTTTAAATAGACAATTTAAAAAATTCTAAACACAATTTTAATGCAATTATTTTATTCGAGAAAAATTATCTAAACAATTTTATTCCGGCTATTGACAAAAAGGTCATAATGTGTCCTTAAATTAGTTTGAAATTTTTCTCATTATGTTTATAATAATATTGGAGACTACATTATAATAAGTAATTTTTAAGAAAGGCAATTAATCTATGTATCATATTGATTTTAATAATCCTGTACATGTCCACTTTATAGGTATCGGTGGAATAAGCATGAGCGGTCTTGCACATATTCTCATAGGAAGACATTTTACCGTATCCGGCTCCGACAGCCACGAATCTGAACTTACAGATGCACTTGAAAAGGAAGGCTGCACATGTTTTTACAAGCAGGAGGCTTCTAATATACATCCTGATTATGATGTTGTTGTATATACAGCAGCTATTTCAGACTCCAATCCTGAGCTTGCACGTGCAAGAGAGCTTGGAATCCCTACCCTCACAAGAGCTGAGCTTTTAGGCCAGCTTATGAAAAATTATAAGGTTGCGGTAAATGTTGCCGGAACACATGGAAAGACGACAACTACATCAATGATTACAGAAATCCTTCTTGCCGGTAACTGTGACCCTACTATTTCTGTAGGCGGCATACTTCACAGTATCGGTGGCAATGTACGTGTCGGAAAATCTGACATTTTCGTAACTGAAGCCTGTGAATATACTAACAGCTTTTTATCATTTTATCCGACAATTGATGTAATTCTTAATGTAAAAGCAGACCATCTTGATTTCTTTAAAGATATTGACGATATCCGCCATTCATTCAAGCTTTTTACAGAAAAACTTCCAAAAGACGGAACTCTCATTATTAATACAGATATTGATAACTATGAATATTTTTATAAAGATACAGACTGTGAAGTAATTACAGTTGGTTCAAATCCTGCGACAAGCCGTTACAGTGCTGCTGATATCGCATATGACAGTGCCGGCTGCTGCTCATATACACTTCTTATTGATAATAAGCCAGATGGCACAATAAAACTCGGTGTTCCGGGCGAACATAATGTATACAATTCACTTGCAGCAATTGCCGTTGCCATAAAACTTGGTCTTGACCTTGAAACAATCAAAAAAGGACTATGCGGTTTTTCAGGCACTGACAGACGTTTCCAGAAAAAAGGAACTTTTAACGGTGTGACAGTTGTTGATGATTATGCACATCATCCTGACGAGATTACAGCAACTCTTGACAGTGCAAAACATTTTCCACACAACAGAACATGGTGCGTATTCCAGCCTCATACCTATTCAAGAACAAAAGCACTTCTCGGTGATTTTGCAAAAGCACTTTCAGCTGCCGACATTGTCGTCCTCGCCGACATATATGCTGCAAGAGAAACTGATAACCTTGGAATAAGTTCAGCAGATTTACAGAAAGCAATCGGTGAACTCGGCAAAGAATGTTATTATTTCCACTCATTTGAGGAAATCGAAAAATTTTTATTAAAAAATTGTATCAACGGCGATTTGTTGATAACTATGGGTGCCGGAGATGTTTATAAAGTCGGCGAAGCCCTTGTTAATCAGTAATTTCTGAATTTTTATAAAAGTTGTCAACAAAGTTATCCACATTATCCACATGGATTATTCTAAGAATGGAATTTTCCGTGTGGATTTTTAGTTAATAAATTTTACAGGATTTTACACGTTTTTTACTATTTATCCACATTATCCACATTTTCCACCTGTATTTTTGTGGATATGTCGCCCTCTTTTATTTTTAAACGGGATATGCTAAACTGATTTTAGAAAATTTTGAAATGGGGATTATCATGAATAACTTATCTTTATCAACTATGAACAATAATAATACAACTACCGTTTCCAACGTGTTTATTGACGAATTCATGCCCCTTGCCAATGGTGAATTTACAAAGATATATTTATATCTTTTAAGATGTATTTCCAATGGAAAAACTAATATATCAATAGACTGTCTCGCTGATTTTTTCAATCAGACAGAAGCAGATATTATGTGTGCACTCCGCTATTGGGACAAGGCCGGTGTATTAATTGCATCAACTGATTCCACCGGCAGACAGATTACGGGAATTACCTTCTGCAACCTGGATTCTGCTTCAAGCAGCACTCCCGATAATTCATCTGCACAGCTTAATTCAAATCAGATGCCTTCAAACCATATACCTTCAAATCATATGCATGCAGAACAGTCTACTGATATATATAATGCAGCCGCTTCTGACACAGAAGTTCCTATTACACCGGATTCCAATGAAACATGTGACCCGCGTTCTGCATATACACCGAAACAGCTGGAAGATTTGTCTGAACAGGAAGATTTTTCAATGCTTTTATATGCAGCCCAGACTTATCTTGGTTCTGTCCTCAATTCGTCTGATGCCTCTGTAATCGCATATTTATACGACTCTTTACAGTTTTCTTCAGAACTCATTGAGTATCTTATTGAATACTGTGTTTCTAACGGTCACAAGAGCATGCGTTATATCGAAAAAGTAGCACTTGCATGGGCTGACAAGGGAATACAGACTGTGAAGCAGGCAAAAGCTGCATCATCAGGATACAACGATACCGCTTTTTCTGTTCTCGGTGCATTCGGAATAACTAACCGCACAGCCGGCAAAGTCGAACAGGATTACATCAAAAAATGGACTGATGTATACTGCTTTGATTCCGATATAATTGTTGAAGCATGCAACCGCACACTTAAAAAGACACATCAGCCTAGTTTTGAATATGCTGACAGCATTCTTTCACGCTGGAAAGATGCCAATGTAAAAAACACTTCTGACATAAAACGGATTGATATGGAATTTGAACAGAACCAGCAGTCAAGTGCTGTCAAGCGGAATAATGCATATAATAATGCAGTAAAAGCTTCCAATAACCGTTTTAATAATTTTAATCAGCGTAATACTGACATTGACAGTCTTGAAAGTGAATTAATAAGCAACAATGGCTGACTTACAGCCTGTTGGGAAAGGAATACAGTATGCCGCTAACCAATGCACAACATGATGCAATAATGCGTATATATGACGGAATACGCACTCACAACCGCCATATTCAGGAACAGCGTTATAACGAGATTGTTTCACTTATCCCTGAATATCAGAATATTGAAAATGAGATAATATCCGTTTCAATGCAGGCCGCAAAAGCCCGTATAAACGGAAACAGCCAAGATTATACAAGTCTGCTTAAATCTCTCAATGACCAAAAGGCAAATCTGCTTATTAGTGCCGGTAAGCCTGCGGACTACCTGGATCCTGTATACACATGTACGCAGTGCCACGATACCGGATATATAAACAGCCGCAAATGCTCATGCTTTAACAAAAAAGCTATTGACCTTGTATATCATGATTCCAATTTGAAGAATATTACCGATAATGAAAATTTTGATACATTTTCATATGAGTGGTATGACAATACAACACCTGACCCATCTAACGGGCTCACACCTTATCATAATATGCAGCGTATTGTTGACATATGTCACAAATTTGTTGATAACTTTGATAAGGAAGCTGCTAACATATTATTTTTTGGCGGCACAGGCACAGGCAAAACTTTTCTTTCCAACTGCATTGCAAGAGAGCTTTTAAATACTTCACACAGCGTTATTTACCTGACAGCAATTGAGCTGTTTACAACATTCCAGCGTCAGGACTTCAGCCGCTTCGGTGAAGATAAAGATTCTGATGCCAATTATCTTTCTGATTGCGACCTGCTTATTATTGATGATCTGGGAACCGAAGTTGGCAACACTTATACTAACTCCAAACTGTTCTATGTAATTAATGAGCGGATGTTAAAGAAGAAGAGTACAATTATTTCAACTAATCTTTCACTCTCGGAAATCAGGGATTCTTATTCCGAACGAATTTTTTCAAGAATAACAAGTTCCTATACAATATTAAAAGTTTTCGGAAGTGATATACGAATGATGAAAAAAACGGGACGAAAGCCCGGAAAGGCTTAAAATAAGTTTTTGCGAAAGTTGTTGACTTATTTTGCTTTTATGATTATATTTTAATATGGTTTTGTTACAATAACGTAATTTACAAACAAGGAGGATTTTATTATGCCACGAGACGAACGTCACACAGCAACTATCCCATATGGTACATTAGGAATTATTCCTTTGGCCAGCTGCACAAAAATGGGTGAGAAAGTAGATAAATTTCTTGTTGATTGGAGAGAACAGCGTGAACACGAAAGTGAATCAACTCTTGCATTCAACGGTTACAAAAGAGACAGCTATATTTTAGATGCCCGCACACCAAGATTTGGTTCAGGCGAAGGTAAAGGTGTATTAAACGATTCTGTCCGTGGATCTGATTTATATATTATGGTAGATGTGTGCAATTACAGCCTTGAGTATTCACTCTGTGGATTCAGAAATCACATGTCACCTGATGACCATTATGCAGATTTAAAAAGAGTTATCGCTGCTGCCGGAGGAAAAGCAAGAAGAATTACTGTTATTATGCCATTCCTTTACGAGAGCAGACAGCACAAACGTAACGGAAGAGAATCTCTTGACTGTGCACTTATGCTTCAGGAACTCACAGATATGGGTGTGGATAACATCATAACATTTGATGCACATGACCCACGAGTACAGAATGCTATTCCTCTCAAGGGATTTGAGTCTGTATCAGCAACTTATCAGTTTATCAAATACCTTCTTCTTAATGTGGACGACCTTCATATTGACAGTGACCATATGATGGTTATCAGCCCGGATGAAGGCGGTACAGGCCGTGCCGTATACTTTGCTAATGTTCTTGGTCTTGATATGGGTATGTTCTATAAGAGACGTGATTATACAAAGATTGTAAACGGACGTAATCCTATTGTTGCTCACGAATTCCTGGGAAGCAATGTTGAAGGAAAAGATGTTATTATTATTGATGATATGATTTCTTCTGGTGAAAGCATGATTGATGTTGCATCTGAACTTAAACGCCGTAAAGCCAAGAGAGTATTCTGTGCTACGACATTTGGTCTTTTCACAAACGGATTCAAGAAATTTGATGAAGCTTATACAAACGGAATTATTGATAAGGTTCTTACAACAAACCTTGTATACCAGCCTGAAGAACTTCTTTCTAAGCCATGGTATATCAATGTTGATATGAGCAAATATATCGCTCTTCTTATCGATACATTAAATCATGATTCATCAATCAGCAACCTTTTAAGCCCTGTTGAAAGAATCCAGCAGCGTGTAAAAGAATATAATGAATTACATTATACCAAATAATTATTTAGGGGTTTGGCACTTGATTAGTACCAAACCCCTTTTTTTACCCTGCCGGTCTGTCAGGATCTCCATTTATTGGAACATCTATGTCTCCTCCACCGCCGCCTGCCGGTTTATCCGGATCACCAATCGACGGAGCGTCCCATTCACCAGGTGGATAAGTAGGTTTCGTTGCCGGCAAAGTTGCACTGCCTCCCACACTACCATTTCCTCCGTTACTTCCAGTACCGCCTGTTGCCGTTGTGCCACCATTAGCCGGAGTTGTGGTCTGCGGCTGTGTTACAGGCTGCTGCTCTTCAGTTGTTTCCTGTATGCTTTCGGTCTCAGCTTCTGTCGCTGACTGTGTCTCATTCTGTCCGGAATCCGAATAAATACTTATCTCTCTTCTAGGCAGGTTCTCATGTACCTGTGTCATATACTGTTTAAAAATATATGAGGCACTGTTATGTCCCTGAATTTCTTTTGGATAATCAAAGCCTATCCACACTGCTGTTGTATAATACGCACTATATCCACAAAACCACATATCTTTATTAGAATTAGTTGTACCTGTTTTTCCGGCTATAACCGCGTTACCCACAGCACCTGCTGCACCGGTTCCATCCGGTTCAACAACCGCTTCAAGAATACCTGTCATCATCCTGCTCGCATTTGAATCATAAACACGCATTCCCCTATCAGCTTCGTTAATGACAATCTTGCCATCTGCCCCTACAATTCTTTGTATACATGTTGCTTTCCTGTATATGCCATCATTTGCAATTGCAGCATAGCCTCCTGCCATCTCTTCTGTTGTTACACCATATGTAAATCCGCCTAATGCTGCCGCAGTGTAATCCTTATCATACCACACTTTTTTAAAATCCATATTTAAAAGATATGCCGCACCTGCTCTTGGAGTAATTTCCTGATATATTTTCCATGCTATTGTATTTTTTGAAAATTTCACGGCATCTCTTACAGTCATTTCACCCCAGTAACCTCCATCAGAGTTAACCGGTCCACCTTTTATCGGCTCATCAACAACTATAGAATCTGCAGTTTTGCCACGCATAAGATATGGCATATATACTGAAAGCGGCTTAATTGCACTACCAGACTGCCTGTAACTCTGATATGCCCTGTTCAACGTATATCCGGCTTTCAAATCCTGGCTTCTTCCTCCGACAATCGCCACAACATTTCCCGTTGAATTATCAATCGATACAGCCGCCCCCTGCATCTTATAAATTCCGTCATCAGACACCTCTGTATATCCTGCAAGGTTATCGTCAACAGCCTGCTGAAGTTTATTCTGCAAATCCATGTCAAATGATGTATACACAGTATACCCTCCGCTAAGAAGCATCTGCTGGCATCTTGTATAATATGTATCATACAATGAATCATAGCTTTCCTCATCTTCTTTAGATGAAAAATTATCACGAAAAGAAAATCCTGTCGATTTCATAAGTGATTCTGTGGCACAATGTCTTACATATGTAACAACTGAATTGTCTTCTTTTTCCTGTTCAGGCTGGTTCAAAACGATATTTTCGCCTTTTGCCATATAATAATCCACATAACTTATGTAATCAGCCTCATACATCTGCTGTAAAATAAGGTCACGCCTTTTTAACGTCTTATCAAATCCTGTCAACGGATTGTATTTTGACGGATTATTGGGAATCGCAGCTATAAAAGCCTGTTCCGACAATGTAAGCTGTGAAACACTTTTGTTAAAATATCCCTTTGCCGCAGCCTCAACACCATAATACCCATTTCCAAAATAAATATTATTAAGATAAAATTCAAGAATCTGCTCTTTTGAATATTTCTTTTCCAGCCCCCATGCAATAAATATTTCCTCAATTTTTCTCTGCCATGTTACTTCCTGCGTAAGAAAAATATTTCTTGCAAGCTGCTGTGTTATTGTACTCGCACCCTGAGCAATTTCATTACTCTTCTGGTTTACAATTGCAGCTCTTACAATTGCTTTGTAATCAATTCCGTCATGATTATAAAAATCCCTGTCTTCCATTACAACAAATGCATTATCGAGTGTTAGCGGAATGTCACTGAAATCGACATAATACATATCTTTGCTGCTTTTAATCTTGCACAGTTCGTTCCCATTTGTATCATATACAAGCGTCGTCTTACTCTCTTTAAATGTACTGGCTGTGCTTGAATCAACAAATGCCTTTGCAATCCTGCTCATGCGTAATATTGCAAATGCCTTAGGACCGGCATAAATGCTGCCTGCAATAAAAAGGACTGCTAATATGCCAAGGATTACTCTTTTAACCATTTTCTTTTTCTTATTTTTCTTCTTTTTTGCTGCCATATGCACCTCTGTAACTTACATATTGACCTTTATTTCTTATAATATGTCACATAAATATTGCCAGCCTGCGTAAATAATTTTGTCGCATTCGCCTGCGTCTGTGTTACTTCACTTCCTGTTGAAGCATCAATATATGTCACATTTGACGTATCATATGCTGTTATTACAACATAACCATCGTCAGTCTTTGCTATTACAGGTTTTCCATCACTTACAAATGACAATGCATTTTCAAATGAAATGCCTTTCAAAGTCAGCCTTGTAAGATTCTTATCGCTTCCCATAAAGCTTTCAACAGCATGTGAAGCTGCCGCATATGAATTGCCATATGATGACGATAAACTAAAGCCTTTTATCATATATGAAGATGTCTTAAATCTCTTCCAGATAATATTATTTTCTCCATCATAAACATTACCGTAATTACCTGCCGCCGCAATAATTGCTTTATCAGCATCGTCATATGAGCTATAATATCTGCCTTTTCCTATAACATTATAGCGTTCACATGTACCGATATGAATATCATTAATATCAATCGTCCTGTTTTCCTTATACTCAACAGAACCTGCAGCTCTTGTTATGACCGAGTCAGGCTTCCCACCGCCTTTTGGAAGCACAATAACCTGTTCTACTTTTCTTAATGAAGTAGATATTATATCAAATGATGCATGCTCACTCGTATTATTTTCATCTTTATTGATAAGCTGGTCTACTGAGACAGCCGAATAACCCGAATCACTCTTAGCAACTCTGTCAAGATTAATTCTTAATCCGTCAACGTTCGCACTGCTTACATATACTCCATCCTGCTCATATTCTTTTATAAGTTCATAACCTTCATTCATTATGCAGACTTTATACATCGGAAATGTAGTAATACCATTTTCATCATTTATAATATCAGTGCTGTGTGCAATACCATATATAAGATCTGTATTAACATATCCGAGAACCATAAGCTTATCGCCGGGCGGTGCATCTATTGTATAATCATTGGCTCTCTCCATATTAAATACCCTGATGCTGTCAGTATTATAAAGTTCTCCATTTGTACTGTAAGCTATTATTCGTCCGTTTCCTGAAACTTTATATGTGCCTTTAGACATTTTATCAATAGCTGTCATAACTTCCCTGCTGTCCAGCGAAATTGAATACATTGTATCATTTAAAACTATATAAAATGATCTGTCATCACTGACATAAGCCACATCTCCGACAGTCTCACACAAAGCTTCATATGACATATTTACCGGAATAAACAAAAGCTCTTCTGTTTCATTTGAAACATAATTATAACTGTAAAGTGAAACACCTGTTGCACCTTCGTGTATACCCCTGTTCATATATCCATATACAATAAATTGTGCATTTCCATCTTCTGTGACATCAAGAATCTTAATTTTATGTCTTTCATAACGCTCTCTTATGTTATCTGTATCATCAGAAGCAAATGCAAATACTTTTGTAAATGTATTGCTGCTCTTGTCATAACACCAGAGACTTCCCTCATTTTCAAAATATGTGTAATTATTCTTGTCATCATCCATCAGTTCTATATCAGAATCAGGCTGTATTCCGAGATTGATTTTTCCGCTTGAAAGCAAATCATTCCTTCCGTCGAATACCTGATTTGATTCTCTCTCAAAATTAAGAAGATACATTGCTCTTGTCGTTTTTCTTATTCTGTAATATTCATGAACTGTGTATGTGTCATATGAATCATTATCATTGCCGGCACCAACCGTGTAATCTATTGCAATAACCGCAGTATCACCATCAGACTCATACAGCGACGGTATGATATTACTTTCGATAAACGGATGCAGATCTCCCCATCTTACCTGGTCAAGACTGTTATAAATATTAATCTTTCCATAATTTGAATTGTCAGCAGATGCAGTTGTCTCAAGATACTTACTGATTTCATTAACATTTGATGCATCATAAGTATTTTTGTTAAATTCTATTACATAATCAAGTTTTTCCTGAATACCATCGCTCATTCCACTCACAACGGTAGTATAGTAATATACATTTTCATGATTTTTCGTATTAAGCGTAATCTCAAGAATATACTTAACTTCATCTGAAATAAGATTCTTTATGTTAAGCACAGTCTCCACTCTTGACGGTGAACTGTCAAAGTTTTCAACTTTCGTACTCTCGATAAGCGACATATCTCTTGAATCTCTGATTTTGTATGATATTGAGGATACACTTTCACCATATGTATCAATTGCAATAGCAAGCTTTTTATCTGACGGGAGCAGTGTAAGATCCGTTGAAAGCCTTGAATAATCAACTTCACATGTATATCCATGCATTGCATTATAAAGTGTTCCTGCTTCTGTCTTTGCCATGACAACCGGAAGTGTTGCTTCTGACATAAGAACTGATGCGGCACTCTCCGTCTTATAATGCATTGATATAAATGTCACTATAGCAGTAACCATAAATATTATGACATATAATATATATTTTCCTGAAAAACTTTTATTTTTCATAAATTACACCTTTCTTATAAAAGTTTATTAAGCGTCAGGTCAAGATTAAGCTCTGACTCCATCTTTTTAAGCTTTTCTGCCGCTTCCCGGTTCTTCTTTCCTGTATAGACAGCCCTTATCAGAAGATTTTTTGGTGTATGTTCCATATCTATAAACTCAAGAATCTGAGTCTGGTATCCGTTTGCCTCAAGAATGTCAGCTCTTATTGCATCTGTAAATATTGCTGCCATCCTCTCTTTCAAAATTCCGTACTTGAATACCGGAGATAAGAGTTCTGATTTAATCTGCCCATTTGCTTCATGCTGACAGCATGGAACTGACAATATAACCTTAGCACCCCATTTTACCGCTTTTCCAAGTGCATAGTCTGTTGCTGTATCACATGCATGGAGTGTTATAACCATGTCAACATGTTCAACATCTTTAAATGAAGCTATGTCTCCTACGTGAAATTCAAGCTTTTCATATCCATATTTCTTTGCAAGCCTGTTACATTCTTTTATAACATCTTCTTTTAAATCAAGACCTATTATCCTTATATTCATGCCTTTTAAAACTTTAAGATAATAATATACTGCAAATGTAAGATATGATTTTCCACATCCGAAATCTATTATTGTCTGTTCTCTTGTACTGTCAAGTTCCGGCAGTATATCCTCGATAAACTCAAGAAATCTGTTAATCTGGCGGTATTTATCATATCTTTGATTAACAATTTTACCCTCTTTTGTCATTACTCCGAGGTCTACAAGAAAATCCACCTTTTTGCCTTCCTCGAGAATATATTTTTTATTTCTGTTATGTGACAATTCTTTCTGGCATCGTACTTCACAGCTCTTTTTGTACTTAATTGTCATATTTGAATTTTTTCCTGATAAAACCTGTGCATCTGCATCAGTCATCTTAAACTGTGCCTGCTTAAAATTATCAGTCATCATCTTTTCTATATAATTCCTGACATCAGCTTCACTGTAATTGTCATGGTAAACTTTTGTTCCTTTGTATTCAGATACCTGAAATAACAGGTTGTTTTTTATTATAACAGGACGAATCTTCACTTTTGATATCTCATCCTGCGATTTATCTTTTCTTCCGCTTATAGTCAAATCAATTAAATTTTTATTCAGACATTTATCAAATAATTCATGTAAATTCATATGCGTATTTATCTCCATTTCAATGTACATACTCTTTTATATTGTAATCCGTTCAGTAAAAAACCGCAATATAAAACAATTTTTATATCTATATTTTATATCTGTGTTTTTATACTTTTTTATTTAAAAATCCTGATTATTCATTGGCGTTGAAAAATAGACACAGGTGACATCTTCTATCTCATCATAATTTACCGAAATACACACATTGACTTTCCCTCTTCCGACATTAATATACTCATCTATTTCATCATCATAACCATAAATTACATATAAATCATCTGTTCTGTTCTGCGTAACAATTTTTGCTCCCACTTCTCCAAGCAGTGAATCTGCAAGTGCATTTTTTTCCTGAATATCAAGTTCACCATTTATTTCACCTTTAAGATTGACATTTACAGCAGATGTCATTTCAAGGTCTTTTAAAATCTGCTTTACAATTTTTTCGTATGTAAATGCTGATTCAATTCCATTTTTTAATGTAATTCCGATATAAATATACTGCTTATCCTCATCATGGGTTATAAATTTCAGGATAACATCACCATTGACAGATGTCTGGCTCAAAGTCTTAACTGAATTATACTCCTCATCCACCAAATCACTTATCATATAGTGATTTATCCCGATTTTTTCTGCAATATTCTCTAAAATAAGTTTTTTGGCACTATCAGATATGCTGATATCACCATATTTTCCATATGCACTGACTGATGATGACACATCCGAATATGTCTGCCTTCCAAATGCACTTATAATTCTTTCTTCACCACTTAAAGCACTTTCTGAATATAATATGTTGATTGCAGTTATAGTCCATAATGCAAGTGCTATTACTATTGCTATTTTCTGAAAAGGATATTTTATTTTCTTTTTACCACCATCCGTTTCAAGTTCTCCTCTTATACTCATTTTTATATAACAAAATATATCTTTTAACATAAAAACCTCCCTGAAGTGATAATTGGATTATTACCACTCCCGGGAGGTTTATTCATAAAATTAACTGTATTATTAATCTACAGCATTAATTCTGGCAAGTGAACGCTTGAGTGCCATCTCGGCTCTTACAATATTTACATCTGCATCGCTGCTCTTTAATCTTCTCTCAGCACGTACTCTTGCTTCGTTAGCCCTGTTTACATCAATTTCTTCAGGCCACTCGGCAACTTCTGCAAGCACATTTACCTGTGACTGCAAAATTTCAATTATACCACCATGAACAGCAGCTTTTTTAATGCCTTCATCAGTGTGTATTGTCATAACGCCCGGAACAATTACAGCTGTGAGCGGAATATGTCCAGCATATATGCCAATATCGCCTTCACTTGTAGTCAATTCAAGCATTGTCACATCGCCGCGATAAAATTCTCTGTCAGGTGTGTTGACTATTAGCGTAAATCTATCTGCCATATATGCTCCTTTCAGGCTTTATTAACCTTAGCAAGAACATCGTCTATATTTCCGCAGTTAAGGAAATATCCCTCAGGAATATCATCATATTTACCTTCAATGATTTCTTTAAAGCCCTGAATTGTCTCACTAATAGGCACATATCTTCCTTCAAGACCTGTAAACTGGCCTGCCACAAAGAATGGCTGTGAAAGGAAACGCTGAACTTTTCTTGCTCTTGATACAACAAGCTTATCATCTTCTGAAAGTTCATCCATACCAAGAATTGCAATAATATCCTGTAATTCCTTATACTTCTGTAAAATCTCCTGTACCTGACGTGCAACCTGATAATGTTCTTCACCAACAATTCTTGGGTCAAGAATTCTTGATGTTGATTCAAGCGGATCAACAGCCGGATAAATACCAAGCTCTACAATAGAACGGGAAAGAACTGTTGTAGCATCAAGATGTGCGAATGTTGTAGCAGGTGCTGGGTCAGTTAAGTCATCGGCCGGCACATATACAGCCTGAACGGATGTGATTGAACCATTCTTTGTAGATGTGATTCTCTCCTGTAATGCACCCATTTCAGTCTGAAGTGTAGGCTGGTAACCTACGGCTGAAGGCATACGTCCAAGAAGTGCTGAAACTTCTGAACCGGCCTGTGTAAATCTGAAAATATTATCAATGAAAAGAAGCACATCCTTTCCACCTTTATCTCTGAAGTACTCAGCCATTGTAAGTCCTGTAAGACCTACTCTCATTCTGGCTCCAGGTGGTTCGTTCATCTGACCGAATACCATTGTTGTCTTTTCGATAACGCCTGATTCCTTCATTTCATAGTAGAGGTCATTACCCTCTCTTGTACGCTCACCAACACCTGTGAATACTGAGTATCCACCATGCTCTGTAGCAATATTTCTGATAAGTTCCTGAATAAGTACCGTCTTACCAACACCGGCACCACCGAAAAGACCTATCTTACCACCCTTCTGATAAGGACAAAGAAGGTCAACTACCTTGATACCTGTTTCAAGCATCTCTGTAGATGTTGACTGGTCTTCAAATGCCGGTGCCTTTCTGTGAATCGGCATATATTCTTCTGTCTCAGGTACCGGCTTGTTATCAATCGGATCACCGAGTACATTAAACATTCTTCCCAATGTGTTCTCACCAACAGGAACAGATATTGGAGCACCTGTAGCTTCTGCATCCATTCCTCTGACAAGACCATCTGTCGGTCCCATGGCAATACATCTTACTGTATCATCACCGAGATGCTGGGCAACTTCGACAACCAGACGCTCACCATTACTTCTTGTAATGTTAATCGCTGAGTTAATCTCTGGCAACATCTCATTCTGGAATTTTATATCCAAAACGGCACCGATAATCTGGGTAATTTTACCTATATTTTTCTCTGCCATTTAATCTAGCCTCCATATTTTTATTCGATAGCATTAGCGCCCGCAATAATTTCAGTAAGCTCCTGCGTAATAGATGCCTGACGGGCTCTGTTGTACTTAAGCGACAGAGTTGAAATCATCTCTTCTGCATTGCTTGTTGCACTATCCATTGCCTGCATTCTGGCACCATTTTCACTTGCAACAGACTCAATAAGTGCACCATAAACCAGGCTGCATACATACTTGGGAATAATCATATCAAGTGCTTCTTCCTCGCTTGGTTCATATGTCATAAGTGCTTCACTTCCGTCTGTTTCATGTGCGGCATCATCTGCCTCTACAGGAAGCAGTCTGATTAACTGAGGTTCATGCACAACTGTATTTTTGAATACTGTATATGCAAGATAAATTTCTCCTACCTCACCATCTGCAAATGCTGAAAGCACATCATCACAAATTTCTTTCGCATCTTTGTAAATAGGGTCATTAATTGCTTCAGAATAATCAGCTTTTATTTCATATCCTTTTCTTTCAAGCAATTCACGTCCTTTTTTACCGACAGCATATACAACGGTATTTTCCTTAGTAAAACCTTCATCAATAATCATTCTGGTTATGTTGGAATTGTAACCGCCGGCAAGACCTCTGTTTGCAGTAACCACAATTACAGCTTTTTTGTCAGATTCTGACTCTTTAAGATACTTATGGTTAATGTGTCCTGACTTTGCCAGAATACTTTGGACTGTCTCATACATCAAATCGAAATATGGTTTTGTATTCTCTGCCCTTCCTTTAGCTTTTTGCAGCTTAACGGTGGAAACGAGTTTCATGGCTTTAGTTATCTGACCGGTACTCTGAATCGAGTCTTTACGTCTTTTTATGTCTCTCATTGAGGCCATAATCCATTACCTCCATCCACTGTTTTATTTAAATGTCTTTTTAAATGCTTCTATAGCACTGATAAGCTCTTTTTCTGTCTCTTCATCAAGTACCTTTGTCTCTTTGATTTTCTCCGGTATCTGAGGATATTTAGTATCAATAAACTCAAATAATCCATCCTGGAAATCTATAACTCTGTCTACATCTATGTCAATAACATATTTCTTTGTAACGGCATAGATGATTATTACCTGATATTCAACCGGCATTGGCTTATACTGTGGCTGTTTAAGCATCTCTCTGATTCTTTCACCCTGTGCAAGAGTTTCCTTTGTATCAGCATCAAGTTCTGAACCAAACTGTGCAAATGATGCAAGCTCTCTGTACTGGGCAAGCTCTGTACGAATAGGAGCCGCAATCTTCTTCATAGCCTTAATCTGTGCAGAACCACCAACTCGTGATACTGACAAACCGGCATTAACAGCTGGTCTGAAACCTGAATTGAACATCTCTGTCTCAAGATAAATCTGTCCATCTGTAATTGAAATTACATTTGTAGGAATGTACGCAGACACATCTCCTGCCTGTGTTTCAATAATAGGAAGTGCTGTAAGAGAACCTCCGCCGTACTCATCTGACATTCTGGCAGCTCTTTCGAGAAGTCTTGAATGAAGATAGAATACATCACCAGGGTAAGCTTCACGTCCTGGTGGTCTTTTAAGGAGCAATGAAAGTGTACGATATGCGGCAGCATGTTTACTCAAGTCATCATAAACAACTAAAACATCCTGTCCCTGTTCCATCCATTCCTCACCAATTGCACATCCTGAATATGGTGCAATATACTGTAATGGTGCAAGCTCACTTGCTGTAGAAGCTACAACTGTTGTATAACTCATAGCACCATTTTCTTCAAGAGTCTTAACTATGTTAGCAACTGTAGACGCTTTCTGTCCAATTGCTACATAGATACATTTTACGTTCTGACCTTTCTGGTTGATAATTGTATCAACAGCAATAGCAGTCTTTCCTGTCTGACGGTCACCGATAATAAGCTCTCTTTGTCCTCTTCCAATTGGTACCATGGCATCAATAGCCTTAATACCTGTCTGAAGTGGTGTATCAACTGATTTTCTTGTAATAACGCCTGATGCAACTCTTTCAATCTGACGGAACTTATCTGTATTGATAGGTCCTTTTCCATCAATTGGCTGTCCGAGTGCATTAACAACTCTTCCAATAAGTGCATCGCCAACAGGAACCTCAACTACTCGTCCTGTTGTCTTTACTGTATCTTTTTCACTGATATTTCGTGAATCGCCGAGAAGAACTGCACCAACATTATCCTCTTCGAGGTTCAATACCATTCCGTAAACCCCGCCCGGGAATTCAAGCAGTTCACCCTGCATTGCTTTCTCTAGTCCATGTATACGTGCAATACCGTCCGCAACCTGAATTACAGTACCTACATCTGATACTTCAAGGCCTGTAGCATACCTTTCAATCTGTTCTTTAATAACAGAACTGATTTCTTCCGGTCTCAAATTCATTAGACTAACGCACCTTCTTTCTATTAAAGTATAAACTTACGATAACTGGATTTTTTTCAAATCTCCTGCAAGCTTATCTAATTTTGTTTTTATGCTGCTGTCTACAACACGATCATTTATACGAATAATCATTCCTCCAAGCAGCTCCGGCTCAACAGAATAATTCATGCGGAATTCTTTATAATCCGTTGTTGCCAAAAGGCGTTTTAATACCTTTTCTTTTTGTTCCTCACTGAGTGGAACAGCTGTTTTTACATATGCAGTGCCTATCTTTTTGTATTCAAGCACCTTTGCCATAAACATATTAAGAGTTTCAACAATGTCCTTATGTCGGTCTTTAGCAATCATAAGAACAAGAAGACCTGTCATCTCTTTTGAAATAACTCTTCCAAATGTATCCTCTATAAAATGTTCTTTATCTTCTTTGCTGACTTTCGGATGATTCAAAAGCTTTGAAATCTCATCATTTTCTGAGCACTCTTTAAGAATGACTCCGGCTTCATTATAGAACTCATCCACTCGTCCTTCCTGCACAGCAAGCTCAAATATAGCTTCACTGTATTTTGTTGCCGCTAACTTAGCCATGTCTTATCACCCATTTCATTCAAAGTCTGTTCAATAAGTGCCTGACTGTCTGCTTCTGATATAGATTCAGCCACAACCTTAGATGCCATAAGTCTTGCAACTGCAATAATCTGCTGCTTGACTTCATCTGCTGCTTTCTGCTTTTCAAGCTCTGCCTCAGTATTAGCTCTGGCAATTATTCTTGCTGCTTCCTGCTTTGCATCAGCAACAATCTTTTCTTCATTATGCTTTGCAACTTTTCTTGCATCGCTTAAAATGCCCTCTGCCTCTTTATTGGCAGCTTTAAGTTTTGCTTCATATTCCTGCTTCATGGCAAGGGCTTCTTTTTTATCTGCCTCAGCATTTTCTCTGTCACTTGTAATTTTATCCTGTCTCTTTTTTAACATATTTCTGACCGGATTAAATAATATAAATGAAAGTAATATAAATAATATAAATACATTTATAGCTGTGATTGAAGCATCAAAAAGAAGCTGGTAATCCAGACCAAACAGTCTGCCATCATCCGCCAGGGCTATCATTGTACTTCCCAAGGAACTCAAAATATATAGCCTCCTTCCTGACAATTTTTAATTTTACGTAATCTCATTGTTATTTTACTTAAATGGCTTAACGAACATTAAGATAATAGCAACGGCGAAACCGTAAAGACCTGTTGTCTCGGCAACGGCCTGTCCAAGAAGCATTGTTGAAGTAATTGCTGACTTTGCTCCTGGATTACGTCCAACTGCTGCAGCACCGTGTCCGGCTGCAATACCCTGTCCAATACCAGGACCTACACCTGCGATCATAGCAATACCTGCACCAATAGCTGACATAGCCTGGATAAATTCCTGTCCACTAATATTCATGTTTAAAATCCTCCATTAAAATTAATTTTACACCGTACGTTATTCGTCGGCAATTTTATCATTTATATATACCATTGTCAGCATACAGAATACGTATGCCTGAATGCATCCCGAAAACAGGTCAAAGTACGCATGAAGCAATGCTCCACCACCGATTGTATACGGGTTGAGCAAGTCATATATAAGTCCCATAAGAACTGTACCTGACATAATATTTCCGAAAAGACGCAATGAAAGAGACAATGGAACTGCAAACTCACCAATAAGGTTAATAGGAAATAAGAACCATATTGGCTGAAACAGTGCCGTAAAATGTCTGATTTTATTTTTCTTTATACCATTAAACTGAATGAGTACAAATGTTATAAGACCAAGACACAGCGTAACACCGTAATCCGCCGTAGGCGGTCTCAAGCCAAACAGACCTGAAATATTGGATATAATTATAAAAAGGAACAATGTAGACATATAGTTTACAAACTTGTTCGCATTTTTTCCCATAATTCCTTCAACCATGGTCTGAAGCATTTCTACAATCAGCTCTATTATATTCTGGAAAAATCCCGGTGTGTCTGATGCTTCTGCCTTATTAATCTTAATTCTTGCAATTATAGCAACAACAAGAATAAATATAGAGACTATAAGCAAAGCAACATGTGTTGTATTGATACTGAAATCATAGTCAATACCCGGGATTCGGAACTTATAGAGTGACTTAATCATAAAACTGCTGTCACAGGCTATCATTGAGGTCATCGAGGTCACACCCATGCTCCCCACATTCTTTTCCTCCTTTTCTTAGTATTTTGGACGATATTCTCAAGGCAGCCGGCTGCAGATACGCAGACAGCTTCATAATGAACATTCCAACAAGTGCCGCAAGCAGATCTCCGATATCACAAAGATACAATATTGCAAATATGGCAATCATAACCGTAAGCCTCAAAAGATAACCTAACAGATATGACTTTTTAGGATTAGCTTTTCCATATACCACTTTACGCACTTTAAAGCTCATGTTCAACACACAAAAAATGGCATAAATTACCCCTGCCAGAAATCCAACTGCAAATTTTGCCGGATTCTCAAATAAAAGGAATATAACAATCTCACCAATAATAAGATATAATAAATCTATTACCAATATTTCAGGCAATGCCTCATTTAAATCTCTAAGTCTGTTTGTCATTTTCTTTTTCTTGATTAGCCCTTTCAATTTTCCGCTTAATTTCGTCTTCCTGACGCTTTTTTCGTCTGTTTTCTTCGCTCTTTACAACATTCATAACAAGTACATAGGCATTTCTCGCACCAGCAGCTATTCCGACAACCAGCAAAGGAAGTGTAAAATATGTCCCAAACTTTTTATCAAGCCATATTCCCAATGCCATACATAAAAACATCGGTATCATCACACATATGCCAACCTGCGAAATTAAAATAATGTTGCGATACTCAGAATTCTTATCACTAGAGCCCATACGAATATCCTCTCAAATTTCGTTTATTATTATAATAACATTTAAAATCAAATAAGTCCATTTTTTTTACATCAATAAAACGATTGAATTTATAGCTTTATATTGCTATAATTCACTTAAAATAAGTACTTAATACAATTTTCATTTTAATTTAACAGATAATTTATACCAAATTTTATATAGATATATAGAACGGAGATTACCATGAGCGATTTATACAGACGACGTTTAATCCCAGATGAATGTCTTCATTTAAAAAATGACCACATCATTCATATCAGCAAAGACATTATTGTCACAAAATGGAATACCATTCATCCAAAAGAAGAATTCTCACATGGAATCTCCATGTACTGTCTTAATGAAGGCTGGAAAATAAGCAAGTTTTTTACATCTGAAAACAAGCTGAAATATATCTACTGCGATATAATAGACACTGATTATAACAGTCTGAAAGACGAATATATATTTACCGACCTTCTTGCCGATGTAATTATTGAAAATTCCGGATTCGTAAAGGTTGTGGACCTTGATGAACTCGCTGATGCCTGCAGCAACGAATTAATAAGCACATCCCTTTTGACTGCTTCACTTCACCGCCTTAATAATCTTTTATCTATTATATACGATGGCTCATTTAAAGATTATATATATAAACTTGACAGTTATTTTTCAAAAGATAAAGAAATATAAGATGTTTTTTAATTAAATATCACATTCTCATAGCAACCGGTTTTGCATGTTTATAAAATACTTTTCCGACTTGCAAAACCGGCATATTACTATTGCCATTAACAATTATAATGTAATAGTTATTTCTCTTTCTGTTCTCTGATATTGATAATATCTGACACCTGCTGCATTAAGCATTCTCTTTGATGCAATAACGGATGCCGTATCAGCATATTTATCACAATCATATACAATTGTTTTTATTCCCGCCTGAATTATAGCCTTCGCACACTCATTGCATGGAAAAAGCGTTACATACATCTTTGCATTATCAAGACTTCCACCACGATAGTTAAGAATTGCATTCAGTTCACTGTGTGCTGTGTACATATACTTATTATCAAGTGGTGCACCTTCTCTTGCCCATGGGAATTCATCATCTGAGCATCCTCTTGGCAATCCGTTATATCCCATAGAAAGAATCTTATTGTCATTACTTACTATACATGCACCGACCTGGGTATTCGGATCTTTGGAACGAAGTGCCGACATTTTGGCAACACCCATAAAATATTCATCCCACGAAATATAGTCTGTTCTTTTATCGCTCATTGAAAATCCTCCAATCTGCAATATTACTGTTCAAGCATATTTATTCTTCTGATATGACGTTCATCATTAGAAAACTTTGAATCAATAAATGTATCTGCAATTCTGAATGCAAGTTCAGATCCAATTACTCTTGCACCGAGACATAATACATTCGCATTATTATGTTCCTTTGTCATCTGTGCACTAAAACAATCTCCGCAAAGTGCTGCTCTTATACCTTTAATCTTATTTGCAGCCATGCTCATTCCAATTCCTGTTCCACATATAAGAATACCCTGCTCGCATTCTCCAGAAAGAATTTCACCGGCAACTTTCTTTGCATATACCGGATAATCACATGACTCTTTTGAATAACATCCCACATCTTTACACTCAATTCCTCTTTTTTTAAGATGCTCTATCATCTGCTCTTTAAGTTCAATTCCGCCGTGGTCACTACCAATTGCTATCATTTTTTATTCTCCTTTTTCTTCTTTTTGTTTTATATTATTTATAATATTGTCAGCTGCTATATCAACCAGATGCTGCAGCTGTTCAAAACATACATTATATTCTTCAATACCTTTTCCATATGGATCCTGTACTTCTTCTTCAGGTTCACCGCAGAATTCGCATAATGTATACACATTAATTGCTCTGTCAAATGAATCATATAGTTTCTGCTTCATTGAGGCATTCATAACCAGAACAAGCGTATCCTTTCCAAAATCATTATTGGCAATCTCTATTGCATTATTACTTGGCATAATCATATTATGGCTTGCCGCAACCGCAACCGCTTTGGGATTATATGGTTCTTCAAAAAGCACAACCATGCCACGCGATTCTACGATAACATCATATTTTGACAATCTGTTCTGCATAATTGTCGCCGCCATAGGACTACGGCATGTATTTCCCATACAGACAAATATAATTTTATTATATGTGTTCATAAGCAGTTCCGCCTCCCCGTCAGACCTTGATAATTGTATGTCCTGCTGCTTTTATAAGCCTGTTCATAACCGCCTGGCCAACATTATCAGTCGGAAAACTCTCTGAATATACATACTGTATTCCATCTTCATCAAAACTTCTAAGTGCTGCAAACAGATTCTTTGCCGCGAGTGCCTCATCACATCTGCTGCCCATATCTACAACCTTATCAGCATTATAGCATCCTGCATCCTCGCTGACTGTCATTACGCCGACACGTTTGCCCTCTTTTCTTCTAAGCTCACATAATTCATTGATTTTGCCGACCACTTTATCCGAATCACCTGTAACAATAACCACATTGGCATCCGGTGAATAATGCTTGTATTTCATGCCAGGTGCTTTTGGAACTATTCCATCTGCTACATTTCCCATAACAGCCGGGTCAACTTTCACTTCTCCAAGCACATCTTCAAGCTGCTTTTTAGTTATAAATCCAGGTCTCAAAATAGTTGGCACATCTTCACTCAGATCAACTATGGTAGATTCCACGCCTATATCCACTGTGTCATCAGCTATAATCATATTGATTCTTCCATTCATATCATGAATTACATGTTCTGCCTTTGTAGGGCTCGGCTTACCCGAAATATTCGCACTAGGTGCTGCTATATATACACCAGATGTTTTAATAAGCCTTGCAGCCACAGGATGACTCGGCATTCTTATAGCAACCGTTCCAAGACCACCTGTTATGCTGTCTGGAACTATATCTTTCTTTTTAAGAATCATCGTGAGTGGTCCCGGCCAGAAAGCCTCTGCTGCCTTTACTGCCATATCATTTACATCACATGAAAGCACTTCTAAATCTTTCTTATCAGCAATATGCACAATAAGCGGATTATCAGAAGGTCTTCCCTTTGCCGCGTATATCTTTGCAGATGCCTTTTCATCAAGAGCATCCGCACCAAGTCCATATACCGTTTCTGTAGGAAATGCAACAAGTCCGCCATTCTTTAAAATCTCTGCTGCCTGCTCATATATCTCATCATCACTGTCATCATGCATTATTTTTTTTATTACAGTATCCATAATCATATCCTCTTTTCAGAATGTATACATATTATAGCCGAGTTTTATATGAGTGTAAACCCCAATTCAGCTGTTATATATTTCAATTATTATGCTTTTCATCACAAAAATAATTTATTATTCCCTTATATAAAGCTTCAGCTATTTTCTGCTGGTATTCGCTGCTGTTTAGCAGTGATGCCTCTGTCGGATTTGACAAAAATCCACACTCAGCAATTACTGTCGGAGCTGATGTATGTACAAGCATATAATATGTGCTGTCTGCCTTTTCAACTCTTTTATTTTCAGAATCAAGATTTTCCTTAAAAGAAGCCTGCAATATTTCTGCCAGCTTTTTACCTTCTACAGAGTGTTTATAATAAAACACCTGTGCTCCCTTTACATCCTGGCTCTGGAAGCTGTTCTGATGTATGCTTACCACTATATCCGCTTTGCTGTCTTTTATAATCTGACATCGTTTCTTCATGTCAGCAATTTTCTTGTTATCATCATTTTCACTGTATAGACCGTTTTCATCTTCCCTCGTCATTACAACATTAAATCCGGTATCAATCAATTTTTTCTGCAGTTTTTTTGCTATTGAAAGATTAACATCCTTTTCAAGAATTCCATTATCGCTCTTCTTCCCCGGGTCAATACCGCCATGTCCGCTGTCAATCACCACTGTTTTCTTTGTAAAATCAATCTTTATTCCTGTATCTTCACTTTCTGCGTCTGCATTACTATATACATCTTTACGTGTCCGGATTCCCTGCCCCGGATTTTTCACCAATCTTGGCAATGCAATACATGCTGCTGTATACACCGCCGCCAGTGTCATTACGCTCATTGCTGTAACTAATTTTTTATAATTCAATCCTGCTCCCTCCATATAGTTTCAGGAGTATTTTTTACTACATTTTTATTCTTTCTATTTCTTTAATATGATTAAATTTTTGTGAGGCTGCCCACTTATATCAGTGAAGCAGCCCCGTCAATGGGTTATTTATTCCTTTTGTTGTGATATATATTTTTGTGCTTTTAAACTTCTATGTAATTCCAAGATAATACGCAAACCATTCAAGCGTTTCTGATGTCATTTTCATTGGATTTATCTCAACCGGAATATCCACAGCTTTTATATTGTAATTTTTAGTCAGTTTTCTTAGTTGTTTTTTATCTGACATAAAAACTGCCACCATAAAATCTGCACCTTCAAAGCCTTCAACGGCTCTTATCAATCTTCCCAGTTTATATACCGAAGTGGAACCGACCACTATACGTACATCACATCTTAAAAATTCGGCAATATTATCTTTTGCTTCATAATTCATATCGCAAATTACCACATCATATTTTTTCATATACAGCTGCCCTAATTCATCTGTCGTCGGGCATATGCAACAATCAATTCCTTTATATGAAAAACACCGCATGTCTCCATCCATATTTTTTGTCTCATCGTATAATTTCACAAAATCTCCATGACCATTACATTCTACGACAGCAGTCTTATAACCTAAACCATTTGCAAAATAATTAGATGCCATCAACGCAAAATGTGTTGTCCCAACTCCGCGTCCTGCACCAATCACACCGACTTTCAGCATTCTGCTGCCATGTAATAATGCAGATGTGCGTGGTATATTATTTTTCAATAATTTCCATAATCTCATCTGCTTCCTCCTCAAACAGTTCATTAGCACTATCCCATTCATATACACATGGGAAACGGTAAATTCTGCACTTACCTTTATAACTGCTTATGAAATCATAAAATTCTCTTCCGCCAATATGATTAATAAAAATAATGCTGTCACTTGTTACACTTTCCATAGCTGTCATATTATTTCTTCGGTAATTCGTATTGCCTACAAATATAGTAATGCCATCTTTTCCACCTTCTGCACATTCACCTCTTCTACTGTTACAGTGCTCGTCTATACATCCGCAGTCATGAATTATATACTCATATCCTGACAGATTATATGTGATGCAGCCATTATAATCAGGTATAATATCAATCCCGGCTTTTCCCTTAATCTTATCTGCTCCTATTGTATATATACCGTTACATAATGTTCCTTTGTCTGTAACTGCCCTGTAATCTGATGTGTCATTATGCCTGATACATATAACATTCCGTTTCTTTCTTTTTAAGAATGATGCAAAACAAAGACAGAAATGTGTAGCACCCGAATTATGCATAAAACCATATACATATATATGACAAACCTTATCAGTATTGTTTTTATCCGCTATTACAGATTTCTTTCCACGAAAAAATCCTAAAAATTTCTTTGTAATATCAAATTTTGCTGTTTTTTTGTAATTCATGGTATCCGATATACTGCATAGCTCTTTTCGTAATGCTGCTATGGACTTATATCTTTGAATCGAATTGTGCCTGATACACTTTCTTATAACAGGTCCAATTGAATTTGAATACAACCGGCAGACCGATTCTGCTTCGGATGTAAAAGACTGTACATGACCACTTGATGCCATATACAAAAGTAAAATTCCAATACTATATATATCTGACCTGACACTGCCATCACCGTTGTACTGTTCCGGTGCAGCATAGCCCGCTGTTATATACATTGCATGCCCGGCATGGCGTCCATCAATCATATCTGAATTATCGAAGTCAATAATGAATACTTCCCGCTTCCCATCTGAATTATCTCTTATAATTATATTAGATGGCTTAATATCAAGATGAACTATCCCTGCACATTCGTGGAGATATGAAATAATATCGCAAATCCTGATGCCTATATCTGCCATATCATGTGCGGTAATGCATCCTGCCTCACTTATATATTCCGTCAAAGATTTACCAGAAATATATTCTTCTATAATGCAGATACTATCATTGTTATCTTCAATGTCAAATACGACCGGTATGCCTGGACACTTGAGGTTCTTAATCATATCAGCCTCCCGCAGTATTCTCTCATAATCATCACAAGTCTTCATAACTATCTTGGCAGCTCTGTATACATTAAGAAGCTTATGCCTTACAAGATATACCGTAGAATGACCGGTCCTGGCAAGAACCTTTATAATCTCATACTTATCAGATATTTAATTAACCTCCTTTTCTACAATACTAATTGGTTCAGTTATTATATTACCACAATATTTTAAAAAGTCAATAACAAATATAAATTTTTAGTAAATAATACTTTTTAACGCCTCAAATACCTTTACATATCCATCAAAAATGGGTATTATTATTTTACAACCAATCCAGAAAAATATGTATGGACGGATTGCCAGATTGGAAGTGATTATATGAAGATTGAAAAGATAAATGACAACCAGATACGCTGTACACTCAACAAAGCTGACCTTGCCGCAAGACATTTAAAAATAAGCGAACTTGCTTATGGCAGTGACAAAGCAAAAGCTTTATTCAGAGATATGATGCAGCAGGCTTCTGCCGAATTAGGATTTGATGCCGAAGATATTCCTCTTATGATTGAGGCGATTCCTGTGTCAGCAGAATGTATTGTTCTTATAGTCACCAAAGTTGACGACCCTGAAGAACTGGATACCCGCTTTTCACGATTCTCATCTGATAACGATGATGATAATGATTCATTTTATCCTTTCGATGACGATTTTGATGACTTTGACACTATTGAAAATATATCAGGTAACTCTCCTGCACCTACTGCTGCAGATGAACTTGATGAAGATGATAATTCTGATTCTGATGATGTTGTTCTTCCCGACGCAAAGACCGCAAACGACGTCATTAATCTGTTCAGCAAAGTAAAGGAATATCTTAACAAGAATATTGAAAAAACAACTGATGACAGTTTTGTTCCGCTAAAAGATGCTATTCTGCCTGATAGTAAAGATGAATCTTCAGATAAGCAGAATTCACATACGGCACAGACTGAAACTATCAAGCCTGTTATAAGAATATATTCTTTTGATAATTTTGAAAACTTTGAATCAGCTGCATATGTAGTATATCCTTTATATTCTGACAGGAATTCTTTATATAAAGATAAAAAAAATAACAGATATTACCTCGTTATTGAAAAAATCACATGCACTAGCAGCGATTTTAACAAGACATGCAATATTCTATCCGAATATGGTAATAAAGAAAATATGCCTGCAAGCAGCCTTACATTTTTTGATGAACATTATGAATGTATTATTAAAAAGCACGCTATACAGACCATTGTAAAAATATAATATAATTTTCCCGGCTGTCTGAAGCTTAATGTAAATTAAGATTCTTTACATTAAGTTATACGGCAGCCGGGTTATTTTTAGCCAACAGACTCTAAATAATCTGTTATATCTTCCATCAATGCTTCACAATCAAGTCCATGAACCATTGCTGCTTCTTCAATTGTCTCACCTGCTGATGAAGGACATCCTACGCAATGCATTCCAGCACTCATAAGAATAGGAATTATTCCGGCATCAATCTGTATAGCTTCACCAATAGTAGTGTCCTTAGTAATCTTAGCCATTGCTAAACCTCCTGATTTTATTTTTGGTACATCTAATATAATAGTAACAGACAAAAAAGTCAAGCTGTGTTATTTTTCCCATTTTAACCATTTTTCAAACATTTTTGATACTTTTTATCTTTAATAATACTCTGTTAAATTGCGTTTCAGTGTTGAATTTTTGCACATAATATCGTATAATCATGTCAACAAACATTTTAAGGAGGATTATAACTATGGCATATGTAATTAACGATGAATGTATCAGCTGTGGTGCTTGTGTATCAGGTTGTCCTGTAGAAGCAATCAGTGAAGGTGCTTCTCATATGGAAATCAATGCTGATGTATGTGTTGATTGTGGTGCTTGTGCTTCTGTCTGTCCAGTAGGCGCTCCAAATCCACAGTAGATTGTATAATACAGTTGATATTCAGCTGTGTACATACGAAAAAATCACAACGCTTAATACGTTGTGATTTTTTTATAAGTCCATGTTAGTTATATATAACCTCTGTTAGTTGTATATCTTTTTATATAATCTATACTCTCTGACCTCTGTCAAGTAAATCTGCAAATCTTGTCTGCTCCGGAATCCATGCCATTTTAACAGTTCCGATTGGACCGTTTCTTTGCTTTGCAATAATTATCTCAGCAATTCCTTTTATATCTGTATCTTTATTATAATAATCATCCCTGTAAAGAAACATTACAACATCCGCATCCTGCTCGATAGCTCCCGACTCTCTCAAATCTGAAAGCATCGGTCTGTGATCGGGTCTTTGTTCAACAGCTCGGCTAAGCTGCGAAAGTGTGACAACCGGAACATTCAACTCTCTTGCAAGAGCTTTTAAAGCTCTTGAAATATCTGAAATTTCCTGCTGTCTGTTGTCACTTCGTCTGCCGCTTCCACTCATAAGCTGAAGGTAATCAATTATGACAAGTCCGAGGTCATTTTCCATCTTATACTTTCTACACTTTGAACGCAGTTCTGAAATTGAAATACCAGGTGTATCGTCAATTATAAGATGTGACTTTGCAATACTGTCCGCACCTTCTATCAATTTGCCCCAGTCACTCGAATCAAGACGTCCTTTTCTTAATTTATCAGCATCCACTGTAGATTCAAGACTGAGCATTCTGTTTACAAGCTGGACATTTGACATTTCCAATGAAAATATTGCAGTTGTTATTCCTTGTTTTATTGCGACATTTTCTGCTACATTTAACACGAATGCCGTCTTACCCATCGAAGGTCTTGCCGCGACAAGTACAAAATCCGATGGCTGAAGTCCTGAAAGATATCCGTCCAAATCTTTAAATCCTGTCGGGACACCAGTAACCGCTCCTCTGTTTTTTGCCGCAGATGAAATTTTATCAAGTGCTTCAAGAACAACCTTATCAATAGGCTTATATTCATGGTTTCCTTTATTTTTTACAAGGTCAAATATCTTTTTTTCTGTATCCGCAAGTATATCTTCTGTTTTTTGCGTTCCGGCATAACAATCATTAGCAATTGAATCATTAACACGGATTATATTACGAAGAATTGATTTATCCTTAACTATTCCTGCATATTGACGTATATTTGCAGATGTTGGAACTGCTGCCAGCAAATCTCTTATAAATTCAAGGCTGTAAACTTCTGCGGATACATTTTTTTCCTTGAGACGTTCCTGCAATGTTACAATATCAACAGGTCTGCCCTCATTATTCATGTCAACCATGGTCTGAAACATGACACCATACTGGTTATGGTAAAAATCATCAGCCACAAGCATTTCACCGGCAGTTATAATCGCCTGCTTGTCCATAATCATGGAACCTACTACAGACTGCTCTGCCTCAAGGCTGTTTGGCATAATTCTGGTGATTGCCACATCTTCCATTACTTACTTTCTCCTACTACGACTCTTAATTTCGCAGTTACATCCTTATGAAGCTTAACAGGTACTTCATATGTTCCAAGTGTCTTGATTGATTCCTCAAGCTTCATCTTTTTCTTATCTATATCAAGTCCCAGCTGTTCTTTTGCAGCAACAGAAATTTCTTTTGATGAAACTGCCCCAAATGTTCTTCCGCCTTCACCTGTTTTTATAGTAACTTTAACAGGCTGTGCCTCCACCTTTACTGCCAATTCCTTAGCAGCTGCGAGCTCCTCTGCTTCATGTTTTGCCTGTCTTGCTTTTTCAAGTTTTAAATCATTGAGATTCTTTGCATTTGCCTCAAGTCCGAGCTTCTTAGGCAACACATAATTTCTCGCATAACCATCATTAATCTTTACTATCTGTCCTTTTTTACCTAATGACTTAACGTCCTGTAATAAAATAACTTCCATTATATTTCTCCTTCCTGTATCATCGAATCCAATGTAACTTTTATTGTCTGGACTGCCTGGTCAACAGTACAATCCGTAAGCTGTGCACCGGCGATTGTCATATGTCCACCTCCGCCTAATTTTTCCATGACAAGCTGTACATTTACCTCATCAATAGAACGTGCACTTATATATATAATATTATTGTATGCTGTTATTACAAATGATGCTTTTATTCCTGATATGTCAAGCAGCTGGTTTGCAGCTTTTGCACCGCCTATTGTCGGACTTTCAACTCCTTCACCGTCAAATACTGTTATGGCAAATGCATCCCTGTATACTGTTGCCTTGCTTACCGCCTGTGCAACTGCCCTGTATTCTGCCATATCCGTACGAAGCATCTTTCTTACTCTTGTGACATCAGCACCATGTCTTCTAAGAAATGCTGCTGCCTCAAAAGTTCTTGGACCTGACTTATTATTAAATCCATTCGTGTCTATATTGATTCCGGCATACAGTGCATCTGCCTCAAAAGCCTTGATTTTAACACCATCTTCAACATATTGAATCATCTCTGTAATCATCTCTGCCGCAGATGAGGCATATGGGTCAACATATGACAAAACAGCTCCTGTAATTGGCTCACTTGACTGTCTGTGATGGTCAAAAACAATTATTGTCTTGCATATATCAAGAAGTGCCGGACATTCGGTCATCTTAGCTTTATTAACATCAACAACTATAACTGCTGTCTGTGAATCTACATATTCCGGTGCTTCTTCTTTTAAAAGGAACATGTCTCTTGGATAATCATCATTATTAAGAAATCTATCCATAAAAGGCTTAACACTGCTTGTCACATCATTAATTACAATATGTGCTTTTTTGCCAAGTCGTCTGCATATTACATATATACCAATCGCCGAACCAAATGCATCTATATCTGCAAGTTTATGTCCCATTATAAGGACCGTCTGTGTCGGTTCAAGAATCTGTCTTAATGCATGTGCTTTTACACGCACCTTTACTCTTGTATTTTTTTCCATCTGCTGGCTCTTACCGCCATAGTAAAGTGTCTTCTCGCCATCCTTAACAACAGCCTGGTCTCCGCCTCGTCCAAGTGCAAGATCCATGGCTGATTTCGCAACATCATAATTCTTTGCATAATCACTTGCACCTGTGCCAACACCGATACTTAATGTAAGTGTCATTTCATTGCCGATTTTTACGCTCTTGATATCTTCTAGTAAACTGAATCTGTCTGACATAAGTTTCTCTAAATACTTATATCTGAAAATAGCAAGATATTTGTCTTTTTCCATCTTTCTTACTATCGCAGAACCACACGCAAAATACTTATTAACTCTCTTATCTATAAGACCTATAAATAATGAACGTCTGACATCATCTATACTTTCAAGTGCTTCCTCATAATTATCAATATAAATAAGCCCAACAACAAAACGCTCATCCTTTATTTTCTGGATATACATGTTAATATCTGTCTCATCAAACATATACATCGCAATAAACGAATTATTCTGTTCTGTCTCAATTATATCAACCTGCTGCGTAAGTGCATCAACAGCAATCCGCTTCATTTCTACAAGATAATCCCTGCCATTATATGCAAGACGCATCTCCTTTGCATCTTCTCCTGTCGGAAATATCTCTGGCTTAATCTGTGGAAAAATGCTTTGTATATTTTTTCGGAAATCTTTCTTTTTATCAGTTTTTTCCATCATAATTCTGTTCATCCACAGAACACGTCCGTTATTGTCAAGCAGGCAATACGGAACACTGAGTTCGTATAAAAGCTGATGCTGTACCTGTGAATAATTAGAAGAGAATTCTATCATCTCATGCATAATTCCGGGTCTGAGATAAAAAATCATAATCCCGTAAACAACTGCATAAAGCATGACAAAACCCAGCATAATATTACCACAGGATGTATCTTTGACATACATAACAACAGTGACAATTAAAAGTATTATGCCTACATATAGCGGCCACATAATATATGACTTTAGTTTTCCCGACAATTTATAAATCTGATTTCTGCCCTTGCTCTTCATAATAATCTCCATCAAACAAAAACATTTTAAATTATTATACCATTTATAAATTTTATTGTAAATAACAACGTAGTGCGACACCGCATACTGCAATGATGCCAGTAAACTGTATGCACGCCGAAAATGTCACTGAAAGTGAAGAAAAGGCACAAGCTTACGCCCGTGCCTTTTCAATATTGACTTATTTTATTAATAAATCATTTTATTATTTTACAATTCTTCTTTTTCTGTCATAAATGCAAACTGCTGCAATAGCTGCTCCACTCATTAAGAATAATGCTAAGAGAAATGCAATATTTGATGTATCACCTGTAGCAACTGACTCACCAATAACAGGACTAACTGATGCTGTCAATTTATCATGTGAGAAATCTGCACCAACACCTACAGGAGCTTTATCTGTAAGTGCAAATACATCTCCGAGTGCGATTGTGCCATCTGCATTTCTTGTAATTGTGCCTACTGACTTAACTCCGTCAAGAATTGCTGAGTAATCCAATGACTTGAACCAGTCTGTTGATACTGTTGCACCTTCTGAATTAACAGATGTCTTAGATGCTGTATCCCAGAAATAGTTCGTTGTCTTGTAAATCTTCTTAATATCCTGTGTTCCCTTAGGTTCAAGGTCTTCCTTAACATTAAGTCCTGCTGTTCTTGCAACTGTATCTGAATCAAATCCTGTTCTGTAAGAAATAATTCCTGTTGCTTCATAGTCTGTATTTTCTGCTGTCTTTGTGTAAAGAGCAACATTGTATGACTCATTATCAATGGATGTGCTGTTCTTAATCTTAATATCAGGACAAGAGTTAGAATCAATACCCTTAGCCTTGTTGCAGAATGATATACAGTTATCAAGAACATGAGCACCCGGCATGCTGTCGCCACCCATCTTGAAACCGTTACCGTTGCCTGCATCTGTACCATCTTCAAGGTATCCGTTAGCATATGCTATACTGTTCTTAATTGTTACAACACCGATTGAACCTGTCTGAACTTTTGCGAATAAATCCCAACCATCATCAGCATTGTGATGTGCTATACAACCATCAAATACGTTTCCGTCACCTACTGTAAGCTTAGCTGCAAAACCATCGGCATCTTCATAACCTGCATCTGCGTTTCCATATGATGTACAGTTAAGAATGAGGTTGTATGAAGGCCAGTTCTCATATTCATCTGTTGAATTAAGACGGCTTATCTGAATACCAGTATTACCATTGTGATAAGCATTAATCTGGTCTAATGTGTTATGATTTCCTGATACTTGAATACCCTTCTGGGCATTTGCTGATCTTGTAACATCAAATCCCTTGAAGTACCAGTAGTCGCCACCGATAATCATACCTGTTGAAAGTTCCTGAAAATCAAGAACCGGTCTTGTTGTTGCAGCTGGATCGGCAACCATGTAAATCATGTTTTCTGCTGTACCATTGATACCTCTTGCTATCTTTAATGAACTTTCAAGTTTGTATGTACCTTCCATAAGTACAATCTGCTGTGAAGGCTGAACATATTTAACAGCATCATAAATACTCATTGGGTCTTCCTTGCTTCCTGAACCCTTTGCATCTGGTGCAACCCAGATTGACTGTCCTGCCTCACCAATAGTCTTATATGTTACTGTGAAATCTATTTCTTTTGTTTCATATGATTGCATCGCCATATATTCGCCAGGAATATATCCCTCTGCTGGTGTAAAGTAAAGCTTAAAATCATTCTTACCCTTATTAAGAACCACGTTAGCGGCATTAACTGCTGTCTTTGCCTTAACTTCTACATCTTCTGCAATGAAGTTACCATCTTTATCTGCAATACTTAATTTACCATCACAATTTGCCGTAAATGCAAATGTGTAATCTGGTGTACCTGTTGCTGATGGAGACTGTACTTTTGTATTAACTGCAATAAGTTCTATAGGTCTTTCTTCTGGTGCCGGATCTGTAGCCGGATTAGAAGTTGTTATTGAAATATCTGAGAATGTAACATTTGCATTTCTTGCTGCAAAGAAACCTGCATATACATTCTCTGAATCAAGATATTCAAGTGCCTTAGGATTATAATATTTCTTAGTTGTCTTGTATGAACCATCTACCGATTCGTATGTGATGAAATAACCTGTATTATTCTTCTGTATTGTCATATACATCTCAGTAATTGCATCACCTACTGTTCCTCTTACTTCTTCCTGTGCATTTCCAATAACATTCTTATAATCTGGATATCTAAGTTCCAGAGGTGTCGTTTTTGAAGTAAAGTTTGCCTTAATTACAGCTGTCTTATTTGCTTCAATATCTTTAATATTATCTGTTGTTAAGCCTTTCTTTTCAATAGAGCCAATACCGAGCTTGTGTGTTACCTTATCAAGGGTATCATCTGTTGATACTCTGTTTTCCTCTGCATCCCAATAATATTCTACCTTTGATGCAATAGCCATATACTGGTTGTTCCAGCCTGAACCACCTAATCTGTCAGTTGCCATAAGGCCGAAACCTTCCTGACCATTAGAAAGTTTCCATGAATTTACTTTAACCTTTGCTCTAAGTATGAAATTTTCTGTTGTAGGAATTTCTGTATAATAGAATGTCAATCCGTCATATGAATCAGGAACAATCTTTCCACTTGCACTCTTGATTGTTACACTTCCATCAAGTGCTGAACCTGTAATACTATCCTTTGATGTATCTTTACCATCTTCATGTCCATTACCATATGTAACAGAACCCCATTTTCTTATTTCATCGGCTGTTGCTGTTCCCTTAACTATAGCTTCCTTTTTTGTAGCCGGATTATTTCTTACTGCAACAACCTTGAATGTATATTCTGTTCCAACTGTAAGACCACTTAAAAGCTGCTTTGTATCTGTTGCTGTAACAGCTTCAGAATATGTTGTGCCATCTGTACTATATGAAACTTCATAGCTGTCAGCTTCTGGAACTGCATCCCATTCGATAAGCATCTTTCCATTTCCCTTGCTTGTTGCAAAAAGATTTGAAGGTGCTGCTAAAGGAAGAACAAATCCTTCTGCCTTAACTTCATTACTCTCTTTATCTTTTTCACCAGATCTTGATAAAACAGCCTTGAAAGTATAGTCGCCTGTTGCTGTAGGATTAAACTCTGCTGTTCCTTTGCTGTTAGAACCTTTAATAATCTTTGAATCAACAACCTTTTCGCCGCTGTACATATTTACAACAAGCTGCTCGCCGCCGTCATCACCAAGTGGTGCATTCCAGCCTACGCTTACCTTTGAGCCATCAACTACAGGTGTCTCAAGTACAGGTGATTCAACCTTTGACCAGTCCAAATCAGGTGTACCCTTTTCTAATGAAATAGCATATACACATGCCTTTGATCCACTTACATAAAAATAATATGTCTTTCCTGCTGTCATGCTGTATGTATGTGAACCTTCAGTTGCATCCTCACTTATTGTTTGTTCTGATGCTGATGCTTCCACAAAATACATTTTCTTACCAGATGCCGCTTTAGTTACAAATGTAATCTTGCTGTCTGCAACTGCTGTCATCTTGAATGCAGCTCCCTCTGTAGGTACTGCTCCATTATTTGGTTTAGGATTTACTTTTGGCTGCTGTATAAATGCATCATACTTTACACCTTCAACTGTCGCTCCTGAACCTTCCTTTATTGGCATATCTATAAGAACTTCCAAATTAGAAATATCCTTATCACCATATACCGTGCCAGCACTAAGGCCCTTTGAAATATCAACAGATACCTTTTTGTAATCACTTGCTTTATTATATGAATATGAAATGCCATATACACATGCCTTTGATCCACTTACATAAAAATAATATGTCTTTCCTGCTGACATGCTGTATGTGTGTGAACCTTCAGTCGCTTCCTCACATATTGCTTCCTCTGGCTTCTGTGAAGATTCCACAAAATACATTTTTTTACCACTTGCTGCTTTCGTTACAAATGTAATCTTGCTATCTGTAACTGCTGTCATCTTAAACGCAGCTCCTTCTGTAGGTACTGCTCCATTATTTGGTTTAGGATTTGCTTTTGGCTGCTGTATAAATGCATCATACTTTACGCCTTCAACTGTCGCTCCTGAACCTTCCTTTACTGGCATATCTATAAGCACCTCTAATTTAACAATGCTTTCATCGCCATATACTGTTCCTGCCTTAAGACCTTTAGAAAGGTCAATAGATGCTGTCACAGTTTTTGCCTGTGCCTTGCTTGAGAAAATACCTGTCAACATAGACAATGGTAAAATTCCAACAACCATAAGCACTGCCATAAACAACGCAGTTATTCTGCGTCTTGTCATTTTTTTCATAACTCTCCTCCTTCTTTTACTAAACGGACACACCGCTTTTGTACTAAGTATCTCATTTTTAGTGCAAAAAATCAATCCAAAACTTATGCACATTACACATTTTCTGCTTTATACACAGTTAATTTTTATTAATTTTGTATAAAACCAACAAAAAAGAAGTGTCATATTATATTTCTGTAACACTTCTTTTTGCTTTAATATAAAGTTTTATATAACATGTTTATCAAAGTATTCTTTCGCTTTCTCTTTATCCATCTTAAAATAACTTATAAGCTTCTCAATTATCTGCTCTTTTGTCTCCCCATCCTTTATAAATCCGTCTATCATCTCATCAACTGCTTTTCCAAATCCACTATCATAACCACTATCATAGCCTTCCTTATAGCCCTCTTCTATCGCAATCTTTCTTTCGTTCTTCATATGCAATTCTTCATTATACTCAGTCAATATCATCCGACACACCTCCGCTCGCTGTTTCTGCAATATATCTTTGAGTATATTATTACTTATTGCTTCATCTATTGCAAGATTTATCGCTGCATTTATATCACATTTTTTCAGATGCTTTCTTACAAGTCTTACAAACTCCGAATACTGATAAAGTTTATTGCATTTTTTCATAAGTTCATCATTATTACCTATGTTTATATTAAGCATTGTAGCTGTAAGTTCAAGGCAGGGTTTCATTTCTTTCTGTTCTAATTCATCACTTTGCTGTGCCGAATATTTAAAACATTCAGATAGCCTCAATTCTTTCTTTTCCGGTTCATTCTTTGTACCGTTATAAAAAATTATATATCGTGGAACCGGCAGATTAATCTGCTTAGTTGAATAAACGTCCAGCTTATTCTTCTGAATATATCCACTATATAATTCAGCAAAATATATCAACCCTCTGACGGGCATATTCGGATTATAGGAGCTCTGGTGTTCATAAAGATTCATCTGATGTCCGAACAAAAATGAGACATCATTTTTATAAGAAAGATATACTATATCTTCAAGAGTTGTTATTTCTAAAGAATCAATATTACTATAATTTGTATTATTAACAGCATTATATAGACTTAACAAATCATATGGGTTATTAAAAATAAAACGAAATAATGCATCCTTATATTTAGTATTAGTATAAATATTTTTTATCAATAAGCAAATACCTCCATAATATATACTCAAAATCATATGAATTCAAATGTTTTTATAGTATATATTATATGCAGTATATTTCACATGTCAATAGTTTTGTCTACAATTAATATATATTTATAGATTAAAAAAGGATTACACCGGCGAACCAATGTAATCCTTCAATCATCTTAAAATTATTGCTTATTCTACTGTATATGGAAGTAAAGCAATATGACGAGCTCTCTTTACAGCTACTGTAAGGGCTCTCTGGTGCTTTGCACAGTTACCTGTAATTCTTCTAGGAAGAATCTTTCCTCTTTCAGAAACATACTTCTTTAATAAAGCAACATCTTTATAATCTAATGCCTTGTTTGCATCAGCACAAAATGCACATACTTTCTTTCTTCTGCGCATTGGTCTTCTTCTCATCTGACCTTCTGGTCTCTCAGCCTTCTTTTCTGGCATATCAGTTACCTCCTGTTTTAATTAAAAGGCAAACCTTCATCCTCTACGCCATCCGGAATATTCATAAAGCCATCACCTGCAGGTGCTGCCGGATTACTTCTTGATGGTGTATACGCAGCTTCGCTGCTTGCTGCTGAAGCTTTGCTCTCTGCGAATTCCTGGTCGTCAACGACCACATCAGTCGTGTAAACTCTCTGTCCGTCCTTATTTGTGTAACTTCCTGTCTGAATTCTTCCGCTCACAACTACTTTAGTTCCCTGATGAAGATACTTCTCAGCGAATTCTGCTGAACGAGCGAATGCAACACAGCTGATAAAATCTGCTGTCTGCTCATTACCGGATTCATTACCTCTTGTACGTCTTCTGTCTACTGCTAATGTATATCTTGCTACTGCCATAGAACCTTCACCGCCCTGTGAATAACGGACATCAGGATCTCTTGTCAGTCTTCCCATTAAAATCACTCTGTTCATACTTATTCTCCTCTTCTATAAAAGAGTTGTTAAGCCAAACGCGAACTAATTATTCTCCATCTTTAACGATTAAGAATCTGATTACGTTCTCCATGATACGAATTCTGCTCTCAACTTCTGCTGGGCAAGTTGCTTCTGCCTCAAACTTAATGAAGTTGTAGAAACCTTCGCTCATCTTCTGGATATCGTAAGCAAGCTTCTTCTTCTCGCATGTGCCTGGATCTGTGATTGTACCGCCAAAACGAGTAATTAATTCCTTAACCTGCTCAATTGTAGCATTTCTCACTTCATCCTCGACGTTTGCACTTACAACTAATGCTAATTCATACTTATTCATTCTACGTCGCACCTCCTTCTGGTCTCTGGCCCTTTCTTATTCACAGTGAAAGAGCAAGGAAAAATATATATCACAAGGTCAAATTCTATCATAAAAAGGACTCAATTACAAGCCTTTTTTAAATTTTTTGTATTTTTTTCTACCATTGTGCGTGATACCATTATTTCATGTCCGCACCCTGTGCACTTTAACTTAAAATCAGCACCAACACGCAATATTTGCCATTCTGTACTGCCACACGGATGTTTTTTTTTGAGCTGGACAATATCTCCGACTTCGTAAATATATTTCATAAATACTCCATTTCTGCCTATTTAACAATCTTTTAAATTTGGGAAAAAACATTTCCCAACGCATCATGTATCAGCAAATCAGCACGTCTGTCATATGGAGTTTCTGATTTATTGATAAGTACAAGCTTATTTCCATTGTAATAATCAATCAGTCCGGCTGCCGGATATACACCAAGCGATGTTCCTCCAACTATCAACACATCAGCTTCTTTTATAAGTTTTACGGCTTCCTGTATATTTTTTTCATCAAGACCTTCCTCATACAATACGACATCCGGCTTTATTCTTCCGCCACAGCTGCATTTCGGAACTCCTTTTGAATTAATAATTGCATCAATTCCATAAAACTTTCCACATCTTTCGCAATAATTGCGAAGCACACTGCCATGAAGTTCAATGACATGACTACTTCCTGCCTTTTGATGAAGTCCATCAATATTCTGTGTTATGACGCCTTTAAGCTTTCCGGATTTTTCAAGCTCTGCCAGCTTAATATGTGTTGTTGAAGGTTCAGCATCAGGAAATAACATTTTATTTCTGTAAAACTCAAAAAACTCTTCCGGCTTTCTTATATAAAAGCTGTGACTAAGAATTGTCTCCGGCGGATATTTATACTTCTGATTATATAATCCATCAACACTTCTAAAATCAGGAATTCCACTTTCTGTTGAAACACCTGCTCCACCAAAAAATACAATATTATCTGAATTTTTTATCCATTTAACAAATTCTTCTACATTATTTTCCATGACATGCCTCCAATAGCCATTATTCTTCAACAACTAATCCAAGCACAAAACATCCGTTACTATCAAGAAAATCCACTTTTGATTCTGCAGACATTTCACTGTAATCTGACTGTTTAAGTAAAATTACAGATGCATCACATTTTGCTGCAATATCATAATTATCACCTGTATGCACAATTACATAATCATACTGCTCAACAAGACAATCCCTGAAATCTGAAAACTCACTGTCCAAAATGTCTGCCTTGTCAAACTCCTGAGTTTCACCAGTAAATATAATATCAAGGTTCTTTCGGTTTGTCTTGCACACAAGGTCATGGATTGCTTCATCTTCCTGAAAATAATCTGTAAATCCTTTAAGATTCTTTCCAAGCTTATATTTTGCAAGAAATATTTCTTCTGAAACATCGGCATCAACAAAGATAACTTTTTTACCTTTTTCGTGAATTACAGATGCAAGTTTAAATGCCATCAATGGCTCTCCGTGGGTTGCTATTATTCTATAATTTTTGTCACATTCTTTAATAATTGCATCCACTGTATCACTATAACTGTGATGTTCTGATTCTGTCATTCCCGTAAGTTTATCAACATTTACACTAAACATCCAAACACCACCTTTACTTTTTAATAAAACCAATTACTTTTGAACTTGATTTACGCACATTGCCAGCCTGCACAATCTCAGGTTCCGGCAAATCATTTATAACATCAGCATCAATTGCTTCATCCTCAGAAGCAGTTTCCTTCTCATACTCATTTTCATCTTCTGAGCCTTTGACAACTTCATACTCTGCTATCGTTTCTTCACCAACATTATCTTCTATAATATCAGTTTCTGCCACATCATCTTCTCCCGATTTCACATCCTCAGCCATATCTTTTATGTCTGCATCAGGCTCTGATTCTTCAGTAATTTCATCTTCTGTATCTACATCAGCAAGTATATCATCCTCCAGCTGGGCATCATCCTGAATTTCTTCTGATATTTTTCCATTTATCTTATCATCAGACACCATTTCTTTTGTAATCACATCGCTGTATGATACTTCTTTTATAGCATCATCGACAACTTCTTTGGTAACAGCCGCATCCATAATTGCCCTGTTTACGGCATCCTGTGCATATGTATCCATTTCTGATTTGGCAGAATATTTTCCAAATCTTCTCTCATATTCTGTCTCATCATCAGAATTATCCTCTTCCTGTTTAAATGCACCAATTGCAAATACAACTATAAGCTCTATAAATAAACAGATGGCAGCTGCAATGCCCGCAATAACCGCTGTATTTCTATAAAGTCCCGGCTTAAATGAGTTATTGCTCTCATCACCGTATTCAAGAACCTGTATAGATGATACAGGCACAATACTTGTTGTTTTTAATGCATTTTTTGCAACAGCATCTACATATGTTTTTGCTGTTGATTGGTCAGGATTTGTACATATAAGTTCAATAATATTACTGTCAGGTACAGCTTTAACTGTAAGATAAGATGCAATATCTTCTGATGTACCTGCAGTTTTCTGTGCTGCTGAAATAACAACATCACTCTTAAATACAATTGCAAAATCATTTTTCAAAGCTCCATTTTGGGCTCTCAGTGAAGCTTCATTGTCAGCCCCCGGCGTCACAACAAGTTTTGCTGTTGATGTATACATCGGTGTGATTGTGCTATTTTCAAATATATATCCTGCAATTGCAGATATTATCGTCACAATAATTAAAATAAGTGCACATCTCGAAAATTTTTTCATAAGCCTTTCAAATCTCCTTTAGTTATATAACTTTTCAGGATATTTTCCTTCTGATATAAGCTTTCTGATTGACTCAACAACAACCGGTTTATCTTCTTTGTATGTTACGCCAAACCATTTATCATTTGTCTCAAGGACTGAAACATTTGCTTTTCCATCTTTAATAAGCTGGTCAACAACTGATGGAAGGAGATATTCACTCTTAATATCACCATCCTTTAATCCACCAAGAAATTCCTTAAAACCTTTCTCAAGTTCATCAAGAAAATCAGGTGTAAATCCCCACATATTCATTGAAACATGGCTTGCAGGATTGATTACAACAACATTTCCATCCTTATCCTCTGCTGCTGCTCCGTCTGCTGTCTTAACAATTCCTCCAGTTTCATTTACACCTGTAAGATGTCCCTCTTTATCCATTACGCAGACACCTCTTGTGACAGCTCCATTATCACTGAGAGTATTTCCAAGAATAAAACCTGCCATGCAGAATTCATATTTTCCTGAATCAGCTTTATCTGATACAAGATAATCATGAATAAGCTTAAATGCAGTCTTTCCATAGTAATCATCTGCATTAATTACAAGAAATGGCTCATTTACAACGCCCTTGCATGCAAGTATTGCCTGACCTGTACCCCAAGGTTTTGTTCTGTCAGCAGGTGCCTCAAATCCTTCCGGCAAATCATCAAGTTCCTGAAAAACATATTCGACAGGAATTACTTTCTCTATTCTGTTTCCAATTACTTCTTTAAATGTCTCAAATAAATCTTTTCTTGTAACAAATACTACCTTATTAAAACCAGCTTCCATCGCATCATAAATGGAATAATCCATTATAATCTCACCATTTGGTCCCATTGGCTCAAGCTGCTTGATTCCACCTCCAAAACGGCTTCCCATTCCGGCTGCCATAATAACTAATGTAGTTGATTTCATACCTTAAATTCTCCTCTGACTCTTTTTGTTTTATATTATCAATCCTGTTGTGGATAGTAATACCATCTTATAGCTGTAATCTTTCTATTCTGGTCTACATCAAATGCAATCTGTGCAAAATCATCATCTACTGTAGCTGTGCCATTTTTATATGGCGGTTCAAAATATGTCATCTCAACAATATATGATTCCGCTGCTTCTAATGATGTATTTCCATTAAGATTTATAAGACCATATTCTACTTTCCCTTTTGGTTTTACTGTATCTAATGAATCAATTGTATAGCTTCCATATAAAAATTTGCCAAAAAGTACGGACTTATCCTGCGAATAATAATTTTTATTCATGCAGTCTGAATCTCTGTAATAAGCCTTTAATATATCGTCAAGTGTATTTCCAACCCTCAATCCTCTTGAAAATAAATCCTCATCTCTCACGCTTGCAGCTGCTGTCAAAATATATTCATCTCCAATTTTAGAAAATACAAGCGTCAAATCATTATAAGAATAAATTCTTTCTGAAACATCCGTCTGAGTTTTATCCTTTTCCTGTGAATCATAAACAACTGATGGCTCACCTAATAGTACTTTTACCTGTGATTCCGTCATTTTGTAATGAACAGCTCCAACCGTAAGGTCGTCATATGAAAACTTCTTCGCACTGCTCTGACCTAATGTCTCATATTCTTTCACTGCCTCTGTTATCTCTTCACCATCAGGTGTTATAACTGCCTCTGTCTTTCTTCCACATCCGACAATACCAACTGCGATAAAGGCACCGCATAATACGGCTGCTGTCAGACGTATACACTTTCTATTAATTTTTCTATACTTTCTCATATTATACCTTTTTTAATATATATACATAGTTTATGTTTCTGATATTATAACACATACCTTAAAATAATTAAACAAAAACACTATAATTTCATAATAACATAAACGTAAAAAAGCTGAAACCCTAATAGGATTCCAGCTTTTCAATAGAGGCGACAATCAGATTCGAACTGATGATCAGGGAGTTGCAGTCCCACGCCTTACCACTTGGCTATGTCGCCATATCTTATTATATTCATAAATAAGAACAAAAATGACTCCAAGGGGATTTGAACCCCTGTTACCGCCGTGAAAGGGCGGTGTCTTAACCGCTTGACCATGGAGCCTTATTTAATTATAAAGGTGCTAAATCTTCAAAAGACTGTAAACATGGAAACTGCTTACAGTCTTTATAAGCTCCCCGAGTAGGACTCGAACCTACGACAGCGCGGTTAACAGCCGCGTGCTCTACCGACTGAGCTATCGAGGAAAATTTCCTTGAAGAATTGCTCCTTCAAAACTGCACATTAAATATATCATCTCACATCTTTTTTGTAAAGTTTTTTCTTTACACTGCTTATCCATGTCTTTTCATCCGATTACCTTTAAAGATAACTCTCGTTCTATCTCGTTGCGTTTCATTACAAACCTAACCTCTTCGGTTAAGCCCTCGACCTATTAGTATGAATCAGCTCCACACGTCACCGTGCTTCCACCTTTCACCTATCTACCTCGTCGTCTTCAAGGGGTCTTACTAACTTACGTTATGGGATATCTCATCTTGAGGGGGGCTTCACGCTTAGATGCCTTCAGCGTTTATCCCGTCCCGACTTGGCTACCCGGCCATGCACTTGGCAGTGCAACCGGTCCACCAGAGGTCAGTCCATCCCGGTCCTCTCGTACTAAGGACAGCTCCTCTCAGATATCCTACGCCCACGCCGGATAGGGACCGAACTGTCTCACGACGTTCTGAACCCAGCTCGCGTACCGCTTTAA